>WBZS01000415.1_pt1 | contig 57622 bp, 52 predicted proteins | sample 5204201 | NCBI WGS metagenome assembly WBZS01 (sample SAMN12344357, study PRJNA552823) | activated sludge metagenome | biome: Activated sludge suspended growth; feature: Nitrification reactor; material: Wastewater; isolation source: activated sludge from nitrification reactor of wastewater...
CGCGCCAACGACGGCAGGATCGTCGTCAACATCTTCGCGCGAGTCAAGGACGGCGAGCTGGGAGCGGTGGCCGCCATGGCCGCCCTACGCAAGGGAGCGGCGGACGCCACCCGCGCGACCATTGCCTATCGCACAGCGGACGCGGACGAATGGACACTTCGCTATGAGCGGAGCGCAGGGAAGCTCCCCGGTCCCTTCAGTCTCTGAACAGGCTCGCCGCCTCGCTCCACGAGAGGTGTGGCCACTCAGGCAGGACCGGGCTCGGCACCGACGACGATGGCTGCGACGACCTCACGAACCGCCGAATCATCCGGCAGTCCGCCGAGTTCGCCCGCGAAGAGCAGATGCCCGGTGCCGATGAGTGCCTGCGCCAAGGCGGCGGGTGCCGCACCGGGCAGCAGGCGACCGGTCCGCTGCTCGGCGATCAGATAGTCGGTGAGGCCGTCGACCGCCTCGGTGAGGGTCGGAATCCCCTGGCGGGTCCCCGTCCGCAGGCGTGCGGGGAGCTCGTCGCGAGAGAGCACGAGTCGGACCAGCGCGAGCCCGAGCGGGTCGAACAGCCGGAGCAGCGCCGCGGTGATGTTCTCGACCACGGTTCCGCTGCCGGCTCGATCGCGCAGGTCGGCCGACACGGCGTCCACGGTGGCGATTCGCTCGCGGACGAGCGCCGCGAGAAAGTCGTTGAAGTCGGCGAAATGCCGGTGCAGGACGCCCTTGGCGACGCCGGCCTCGTCGGTGACGGTACGGCTGGTGAGACCGGCCGGCCCGTCGCGGAGCAGCACCCGCTCCCCTGCGGCGAGCAGCTGGGAACGCGCGTCACGGAGGGCCACACCGGTGGGCATGGGTACTCCGTCCGCTGGCGAATGGGCGATTGCCCACTTAGAGTGGGCGCATGGTCACTCTAGCCTCTCCGACACCTCCGACCGGTGACGCGGCGCACCGTCACCCCGAGATCGCCCAGTCGTTCGGGTCGGACGCCGGGACGTACGACCGCGCCCGACCCCGCTACCCGGCCGCACTCGTCGACGCCGTCGTCGAGCGGCTGGCCGGCCGCTCGATCCTCGATGTCGGAATCGGCACGGGGATCGCGGCCGAACCGTTCCGCGACCGCGGATTCGCAGTGCTGGGCGTCGAGCCCGATCCGAAGATGGCGGCCCTCGCTCGCGCCAAGGGATTCGTGGTCGAGGCCGGACGATTCGAGGACTGGGACCCGGCCGGGCGGACCTTCGACGGTGTGATCGCCGGCCAGACCTGGCACTGGGTCGAACCGGACGCCGGCGCGGCGAAGGCCGCGAGCGCGCTGCACCCCGGCGGGCGGCTCGCGCTCTTCTGGAACATGGGCGTTCCGGCGCCGGAGATCGCCGCCGAGTTCGCGGAGATCTTCGCTTCGCTCGATATCGGTCTGCCGTTCAATCCCTGGGCCGCCACGCCCCACGCCGACCCCTACGGCGCGATCATCGATCGGGCCGTCGCAGGCCTCCATGCCACCGGCTCATTCGGCGCGGCCGAACGGCTGGCATTCGAGTGGCAGTCGACAACGGGACGCGACGCCTGGCTCGAGCAGACCTCGACCGCCGGCGGCGTCAACCGCCTTCCGAGGGCCACGCTCGACGCGCTCCTCGAAGAGATGGGAACGGTCATCGACGCCGTCGGCGGCAGCCTCGTGATCGACCACACGACGATCGCGGCGATCGCCGAGCGGCTGCCCGAGTGAGCCACATGGCACCCGACCCCGATCGGGCCGGCGCGGTTCGGCCGAGCCCGCCGTCAGGCGGCGGAGCGATCCTGCGGCGCGCGGCGACGGAGCGCGGCCCGCTGGATCGCGGGCGGGTCATAGGCCATGTCGAGGCGGCCCACATCGGTGCCGGGAGCGACGATCGCATCGAGTTGGTCGAGCACGTCATCGGTGAGCACGGTGTCGACTCCCGCGAGCAGATCGTCGAGCTGCGCCATCGTGCGCGGGCCGATGATCGCGGAGGTCACACCCGGGTGGCTGATCGCGAACGCGACAGCCAGGTGGGTCATCGTCAGACCCGCCCGATCCGCCACCTGGACGATCTGCTCGACGGCGTCCAGCCGGCGCTCGTCGCGCATGTGGCGAAACATCCGGGTCCGCCGTAGATCGCCTTCCTGCCCCCGCCGCACGCGGCCGGTGAGCAGCCCGCCGGCCAGCGGGCTGAACACCAGCGTCCCCATGCCGTGCCGCTGCGTGACGGGGAGCACCTCGCGCTCGATGCCTCGGTCGAGGATCGAGTACGGCGGCTGCTCGGAACGCAGCGGATACAGCCCGCGCTTCTCGGCAGCCCACTGCGCCCCGACGATGTCGGACGCCGGAAGCTTCGACGTCCCGAAGGCCCGGATCTTTCCCGCTCGGACGAGATCGGTCAGCGCGGCCAGCGTCTCTTCCAGGTCCGTCGCGGGATCGGGCCGGTGCAACTGGTAGAGGTCGATGTGGTCAGTGCCCAGGCGGCGCAGCGAGCCCTCGACCGCCCGCGTGGTCCAGCGCCGCGAGGCACCCTGCCGATTCGGGTCGGTGCCCATCGGCAGGCCGAATTTGGTGGCCAGGACGACGCTGTCGCGGCGTCCGGCGATGGCCTTGCCGACGATCTGCTCGGACTCGCCGGCCGAGTACTGGTCGGCGGTGTCGATGAAGTTGATGCCGGCGTCGAGCGCCTTGTGGATGATGCGGACCGAGTCCTCATGGTCGGGGTTGCCGATCGCACCGAACATCATCGCGCCGAGTGCGTAGGCGCTGACCTTGATCCCGGTCGCGCCGAAGGTGCGGTAGTGCATGAGAGTCCTCCCTGTCTGACGCCACCGTAGGTCACCGCCTGCCTTGGTAGGTTGTCGGCAACGTCGCGTGCCGATGGCGGACTGCGCCAGGCATGGAGGCGTCGTACCGGAAGGTGGTCGAGATGACCCTTTCCTTGTCCCTCACCGATGAGTGAGAGCGAGAAGCACAGGCTCATCGCCTGGAACCGTGAACTGTCCGCCGCTCATCAGCGGCTGCGCCGAACCCTTCGGCTCGCCCGCGAGGCGCTCGACGCCGGCGACGTCGCCTCCCCGCGTTCGGATCTATTGCTGTACTGCCACGGATTCTGCGCGGCGCTCAGCGGTCACCATGTCGGCGAGGACGTCGCGTTGTTTCCCGAACTGTCCGCACGCCATCCCGAGCTGCGAGCGACCATCGCGAAGCTGACCGAGGACCACGAGCTGATCGCGAGCCTGCTCGCGCAGTTCGACCGGGCACTGGCCTCCCCCATTGCGCCGGCCGACCTGGTGCCGCACCTGGACGGGCTCTCCGCGATCATGGAGTCGCACTTCCAGTACGAGGAACGCCAACTCCTCGGCGTCCTCGCCACGCTCGACCTGGACGCCGACCCCGCGTCGGTCCTCGGCCCGCTGTGAACCCGCCCGCCGGGTGAGTGTGACGGAACCCCTTGCCGGCGCCGGTCTTCGGGGTCTCGACAAGCTCGACCGACGAGAATCGGCGCTTTCCGGACGCGGGCGCGAAGAAGGGGCGACACGTGACGTGTCGCCCCTTCTCGGTGGAGTGGAATCCGGCGGAACTCGCGGCGCCGCGGCAGCCCGATCGCTACCGGAGCGCCGCGGCCGTCACCGGTCGAGCGGCTTCGCGGACGCCGGCGCGAGCGCGATCAGCGCGCTGGCCAGGACGCCCGCACCGAAGGCGCCACCGATGATCGCGACCAGGGACTGGGTGGCGAGGCCGGCGACGAGGATCGCCGCGGCGACGGCAACCAGGATGCCCAGGGCGGCGCGGACGGCCACGGTGGTGGCGCGGTCGGCGAGCACTGCGGCGCGGAGGTCGGCGAGGCCGTAGCTGCGCGACTCGGTTGCGTCATCGGACGGGCGGGTGTCGATCTGCAGGGCAGACATGAGGTCTGTGTTCTTTCTTCCTGTGTGGGTGCAGAACACGGGACGTGCCCTGCACTGCGGTGTGTGTGTGCCCTTGAACGGGGCATGCCCCATATTAGTCTTCACAACCATTAATCTCAACAGACACGGCGCCGGCTAGGGCCGCGAGAAGGCTGCCCAACCGCTAGTCCGGATCGTCCGCGGACAGCGCGGCACGCAGCCGGCCCACCGTGAGGTCACCGGGCACGGCCCCGCTCCGGCTGGCCCGGCGGGTCAGCCGGGCCAGGCCGGCGTTGATCGGCGCGTCCAGGCCGGCGGCGTGGGCGATGGCGACGATCTCGCCGTTCAGGAAGTCGACCTCGGTGGTGCCGGTGCGCCGCGCCATCGACTGCCACGTCGATCCGCCCAGTCCCTCCGGTTCGCCGGGCACCGCGGCAACGCGCAGGCCGGCCCGGTGACGCCGCTCGTCCTCGGCCGGGTTCATCCGGATGCCGACCGCCGCATAGATGCCCTCGGCCTCCGCCCGGGCCGCCGCCACGACGTCCTCGTCGATCGTGCCCACCAGGGCCTGTACGGCGTTGCCGAGGTTGCTCAGCAGCTTGCGGTACTTCCACGGCATGACGTCGGCGGGCAGCACCACCCGCAACTCGGCCCGCTCCCAGTCGGCGGCGATCCCCTCGAGCAGGGCGCGGTCGTCGTCGCTCGTGAGCGGCGCGGGCACGCGCGCCAGGTGCAGCACGCCGCGGACCGGCGTGCCGCGCAGGATCACCTCGCCCGCCACCAGGCGGGCGGCGGGCATCCACACGCAGACGCCGTAGACGCACCGGAACCAGCGCAGCGCGCGAGCCTCGGCGCGCACGCCGTTGAGCGCGGTCAGGATCGGCAGCACCTCGCCGGCGCTGTGGTTGCCGACCGGCGCATCCGCCCACTGCGCGAGCGCCGCCTCGGCCTGCTGCGTCTTGACGGCCAGCACGAGCACGTCCTCGCCGGTCAGCTCCACCTCATCGGGCCCGCCGACCGCGACGACCGGGGTCGTCGCCGCGGCGTCCGGCGTTCGCAGCCGCAGGCCGTCGCTACGCATCCGGTCGAGGTGGTCACCCCGGGCCACCAGCACCGCCGGCATCCCGTGCAGGCTCAGCAGGCCGCCGATGCCACCGCCGATGGCACCCGCGCCGATGACGATGTAGCGCCGTGACATGACGCCAGTGAAGCCCGTCCGCGCGCCGGCGTCCACCCGCCCACGCACGCCCTGGACGTCCCTTCCGGTCAGGGGCGCGGCTCCCCCGGCGCGGCGTCCCGCGCGGACGCCGCCGCCTCCACCTCTTCGCGGGTCAGGCCGAGCAGGTAGAGCACGGCGTCCAGATAGGGCACGTTGAGCGAGGTGTCGGCGGACGCCCGGACGGCGGGCTTGGCGTTGAAGGCGATCCCCAACCCCGCCGCCGCCAGCATGTCGAGGTCGTTGGCGCCGTCGCCGATCGCGATCGTGCGGGCCAGCGGAAGGTGCTCGGCGGCGGCCCATTCGCGCAGCGTCGCCGCCTTCGCGGCCCGGTCGACGATGCGGCCGGCGATCCTGCCGGTCAGCCGGCCGTCGGCCACCTCCAGTTCGTTGGCCCGGGCGTAGGTGATGCCCAGTTCCGCCGCCAGCGGCGCCACCACCTCGATGAAGCCGCCCGAGACGACGCCGATCGACAGGCCGAGATCGCGCAGGGTGGCGATCAGCGTCCGGGCGCCCGGGGTCAGCCGGACTGCGGCCCGCACCTCGTCGAGGACGCCGACCGGCAGCCCGGCCAGTGTCGCGACCCGGCGCCGGAGGCTCTCGGCGAAGTCGAGTTCGCCGCGCATCGCGCTCTCGGTGATCGCGGCGACCTCGGCCTCGCGGCCGGCGTGCGCGGCGATCAGGTCGATCACCTCGTCCTGGATCAGGGTCGAGTCCACGTCCATGACGATCAGCCGGCGGCCCAGCCGGGCCAGGCCGGCGGCGGACACCGACACGTCGAAGCCGGCGCTGGCCGCCGCCTGCGCGAGCGCCGGACGCAGGTGTGCGGCGTCCACCCGCGACACCCACAGCTCGACCGTCGTCAGCGGCGTCCGGGACAGCCGCCGGATGCGGTCGACGTTGCCGCCCAGCTCGGCGATCGCCCGGGCGGTGGTGGCCACGTGTGCGGTCAGCAGGGGGCGTCCGAGGACGGTCACGATGGCCCGGTTGTACCGGGTCGGATTGTCGCCGACGCCCTCGGCCATGGCGACGCTCAGGCCCAGCCGGGCACAGGTGCCGGCCAGCCGGTCGGCGACGGCCATCGCGGCCTCCGGTGCGGTCGCCGCCAGCAGCCCGATGCTGAGCTGACCACGCACGACGGTCTGTTCCAGGTCGAGGATCTCGGCGTCGTCGCCGGCGATCGCCGCCATCAAGCGGTCGAGCAGCCCGGGCGCATCGCTGCCGGTGATGGTCGCCGCCAACGAATGGGTTGCATCGGTCACGACAGGATTCTTCCACGGCGGATCGTCCGGACCCGTACCCGCGTCATCCCTCGGAGCCGGGGGCGCTGCCCACCCTGTGGAACCCTGGAGGCGGCGTGCACCCAACCGACTGGAAGGCAGTTCCCGATATGCCCGACGCGAAATTCGGCGATCCCAGGCTGGCCCCCTTGTACGACCTGTTCGAGGGTGACCGGAGCGACCTCGCGGCGTACGTCTCGATGGCCGCGGAGTTCCGGGCCCGACGCGTCCTCGACGTGGGCTGCGGGACGGGCGTCCTCGCCCTGATGCTCGCGGAGCGGGGCCATCAGGTCACCGGTGTCGACCCGGCGGCGGCGTCGGTCGAGGTGGCCCGGTCGAAACCGGGAGCGGGCGCGGTGCGGTTCCTCGTTGGTGATGCGACGACGCTGCCGGCCATGCAGGTCGACCTGGTGACGATGACCGGCAACGTCGCACAGGTGTTCCTCTCGGATTCGGACTGGGCGGCCACCCTGGCCGGCATCCACGATGCGCTCCGCCCGGGAGGTCGATTGGTGTTCGAGTCCCGGGATCCTGCGCGGCGGGTGTGGGAGCAGTGGCAGCGGGACTGGGCGCCGGAACGCATCGAAGTTCCGGGCGTCGGCGTCGTCGAATCGTGGGCGGAGGTGACCCGGGTGGAGGGCGAACTGGTCACCTTCGACGGCGCCGTCGCCTTCCCGGACGGCACGGTGCTGCCGACCACCTCGACGCTCCGCTTCCGTGACCGAGCAGAGATCGAGGCGGCACTCCGCACCGCCGGCTTCCGCCTCGACGAGGTCCGCGACGCTCCCGACCGGCCGGGTCAGGAGTTCGTCTTCGTCGCCCATCGCCCGTAGCGGACGCCGGGACGGCCGCCGATGGGCCCGACCCGTCCGGGGCCGCGGGACTCCCGAACTCTCGTTTCCGCGCCTGCCGGAGCCGCGCTCGGGCGTCCGGTCAGGTGGGGCCCCGACCGGGCCGCAGATAGCCGGATTCGTAGCCGAGGACGACCGCCTGGACGCGGTCGCGCAGGCTCAGCTTGGCCAGGATCCGGGCGACGTGGGTCTTCACGGTGGCCTCGCCGAGGAAGAGCTCCCGGGCGATCTCCGCGTTCGACCGGCCCCGGGCCAGCAATCCGAACACCTCCCGCTCGCGTTCGCTGAGCGCGTCCAGAACGGCGGGGACGCCGTCCGGCATCGGGGGCGGGGCGGTGACGAACCGTTCGATGAGCCGGCGGGTCAGGGCCGGCGCGAGGATCGATTCGCCGCGGGCGACCATCCGGATGGCACCGATCAGCTGGTCGCGCGGGACGTCCTTGAGCAGGAAGCCGCTGGCGCCCGCGGCCATCGCCGCGTAGACCAGGTCGTCGAGGTCGAACGTGGTGAGCATCAGGATGCGGCTCGGCGAGCGGGCGGCCGCCAGTCGGCGGGTGGCCTCGATGCCGTCCAGGCGCGGCATCCGGACGTCCATCAGGACGACCTGCGGCTGCAGTGCCGCCGTCAGGCGCAGGCATTCCTGGCCGTCTGCTGCCTCGCCGACGACCTCGACGGCGTCCTCCAAGTCGAGGATCAGCCGGAATCCGGCGCGGACCAACTCCTGGTCGTCGCAGATGAGCACGGTGATCGGTGCGTCGTCCGCGGCGTCACTCATGGCCGTCACCGCCCGCGGCGTCCAGGGGCAGCCGGACGACCAGCTCGAACCCGCCCTCGGGGGTGGCGCCGGCGCGCAGCGTGCCCCCGGCGGCGTGGACGCGCTCGCGGAGCCCGACCAGGCCGTGGCCGGTCGAGAGCGAGCCGGTCGAGAGCGGCGACGGGACCGCGCCGCCACCGGGCGGCCCGTTGCGCACCTCGACCCGCAGGGCGGTGCCGTCGCGGGTGACGGCCAGCGTGGTGGGCACCGCGCCGGCATGCCTGCGGACGTTGGTCAGCCCCTCCTGCGCGATCCGGAAGACGGCCAGCTGGACGCCGGAGGACAGGGCGTCCCCGGGCCGCAGGTCGACCTCGAGGGGAAGCCCGGAGTCACGCATCGCGGCGATCAACTGCGGAAGATCCGCCAGGCCACGGGCCGGGGTCAGATCGGCCGCGCCGTCGGATTCCGATTCGGCGCGCAGCACGTGCAGCAGTTGACGCATGTCGACCAGGGCCTCCCGGGCGCTGTCCCGAATGGCCCGCATCGGCGCCGCGGCCCGGGCCGGTTCCTTGGCCAGGGCGGCCTCGGCGGCGTCCGCCTGCACGGCGATCACGCTGAGGCTGTGCGCGACCACGTCGTGCAACTCGCGGGCGATCCGGGCGCGTTCCTCGGTCACGGCCACGTGGGCCAGGTCGTCGCGGTGCTGTTCCGCGTAGGTCGCCCGCATCCGCCACGACCGGGTGCCGCGTCCGAACAGCCACACCCCGCCGAAGACCAGGGCGTCGAAGGCGTAGTCCGAGCCGTGATCGAGCCATTCGCCGAGGAACTGGCCGCCCAGCACCAGCCCGAGACCGGCCAGCGCCCAGCCCTCGTCGCACTCGGCGGCCACGGTGTAGGCGCTGATCAGGAACACCACCAGCGCCCACAGCGTGCTCGACACGCCGCCCGCGAAGAGCGCCTGGACGAGGGCGAGCGCGGAGACGGTCGCCGCGACGGCGATCGGATACCTGGTCCGGACGGCGACCGCGAGCGTGCTGACGGCGGCGACCGGCAGGGTGATCGCCAGCGGCGCCTCCTGCACCTGCCCGGTCAGCAGACCGCCCACGGCGAGCACGCACAGCGCCAGCGCCAGCAGGGCGTCGGTGAGCGGCAGCCGTCCCCATGCCGGGGACAGGAGCTGGCGGGTCATACCGCGATGCTAGGGCCGCCCGCCGCCGGTGCGTATCCTCCGCGAGGATGACCGGGCTCCCCCGCGCGGCCGACCCGAATCGATTCCGCGGACGACGCGGGCGCCGGTCATCGACCCGCAGAGTCGTCCCATGACCAACTCATCATCCGCCCGTATCGCGGCGGCCGGCCTGGTTGCCGGGCCACTCCTGTTCACCGCGTCCGACCTGCTCCGACGTCTCGTGCAGCCCACCGACGGATCGGCCTCCGACGTCGCCGCGGCCGTCGGTCAGCACCCGGGCCTCTGGCTCGCGGCGGGGCTGCTCGCCGTCGGGGCACCGTTCTTCCTCGTCGCCGGAATGCTGGGCCTGATCGCCGAAGCGCGCGGACGAGGCGCGCGGGTCACCGTCATCGGTGCGGTGCTGGTCGCCGTCGGAGCGATCGCGTCGGTCGGACACGCGGTGGCCTTCTACTCGCCCTACGCCCTCTACGGTCTCGCCGGCACGCCCGCCGACGCCGCCCGCGCGCTCGATGCCGCCTCGGAGGCGTATCCGCTGCTCATCGTCGTGATCGTGCTGTTCCTGGCCGGAATGACGCTCGGGCCGCTGGTGCTGTTCCTGGGGCTGCGGCGGGCGCACCGGGTGCCGATCTGGTCGCTGGTCGCGTCCCTGGTCTTCGTGGCCTGCGGCAGCACTGACGGGATCGCCCCCGGGGTCGTGGGCATGGTGGCCGCGCTGCTCGCGTTCGTCCCCGCCGCCCGCTCGCTGAGCCGAGCCGTCGCGGAACCCATCCGCGACCCGGGCCCGGTCACCGATACCGCCCACCCGTCCTCTGCCCCGATCGCGGCCGGCGCTCGGCACGCGGACAAGTCCTGACCAGCGAAGGAGAACAACTCATGTCCAGCACTCGAAGCAACCGGAGCGGCATCCGCCGGGGAGCCCTTCTCGGCGCCGCAACCGTCGTGACCCTCGCGTTCGCCGTCGCCGGCTGCGGAAGCCCCGCCGGTTCCGCGACCGTGGCGTCCGCACCCACCGGCGGCAGCGCTCCGGCGCCTGCGGCGTCCTCGCCGGCGCCGGAGGTGGTCACCATCCAGGCCTCCGAATGGGCCTTCACGATCACCGGCTCCCCGCACGCCGGGCTGGTCGAGATCCATGCCAGCAACCTCGGCGCCGTCAGCCACGAGTTCGGCCTGGTCAGGGTCAAGGACGGCGTCACGCTGGCGCAGGTGAAGAAGGCGCTCGCCAAGGGCGAGGACGCCGCCCGCGCCCTGCAGGCCGCGCCCGGCACCGAGATCACCACCGCCGGCATCGCCGGACCGCGGGTCAACCAGCACGTCGTGGTGCCGCTGGTCGCGGGGCACTACGTCGTGACCTCCTTCCTCCCCGACTCCGGTGGCCGCAGCCAGGTGGACCGGGGCATGATCGGCGAGTTCACCGTCCTCGCCGCCGACGCGCGGGCCGCGGCCCCGCCGACGACCAGCGGCACGGTCACGTTGAGCGACTCGTCGATCGCGTTGCCGGATGGTTTCGCCAAGGGCGGCACCTTCGAGGTCACCAACGCCGGCACGAAACCCCACGACTTCAGCGTCGCCCAACTCGAGGACGAGCCGCTGCCCGCCTACTTCCAGTGCGTCGGTCAGAGCTACGGTGCCGGCACCCCGATCGATCGCTGCCCCGGCGTCCTCCAGGGCGGAGTGACCACGCTGCAGCCGGGCGCATCGGCCTACGTGACGATGGTCTTCGGCGCCGGCGAGTTCGGCTACGTGTCCACCCAGGGCGACGGTGCCGACTTCCGGGCCGGCCTCAACGGCACCTTCCGCAACCCGTAACCGTCCAGCCCGGGGCCACCGAAGCCCGCCCCGTCCGTCCGCCGACGGGCGGGGCCGGCTTCGCGAACGCTCCTAGACTCCGAACATGACCGTGCTTCACTCCCCCATGGTCCGCCCCCTGGGCGAACTCCGCGCCACCGATCTCGACATCGCCGGTGGCAAGGGCGCGAATCTCGGCGAACTCGTCCGCGCGGGATTCCCGGTGCCGGACGGGTTCGTCGTCACGACCGCCGCCTACGACGCCTTCGTCGCCGCCGGCGACCTGGACTCCCGGCTCGACCGGCTGGCCGCCGACGCCGATCCGGACGCCCTCGGCGCCCTGTTCGCGTCCACCGAGATTCCGGCCGAGATCGCCGACGCGGTCACCGCCGGCTACGCGGCGCTCGGCGCCGGGCCGGTGGCCGTCCGGTCGTCGGCGACCGCCGAGGACCTGCCCGAGGCCAGCTTCGCCGGCCAGCAGGACACCTTCCTCAACGTCACCGGCGCCGAGGTGGTGCTGGACGCCGTCCGGCGCTGCTGGGCGTCGCTGTGGAACGACCGCGCCGTCGCCTACCGGGAACGCGCCCGGCACGACGCGTCCACCGGATTGAGCATCGCCGTGGTGGTCCAGCGCCTGGTGCCGGCCGAAGTGGCCGGCGTGATGTTCACCGCCAACCCGGCCAACGGACGCCGCGAGCAGACCGTGATCACCGCGGCCTGGGGCCTCGGCGAGGCGATCGTCGGCGGCCTGGTGGAACCCGACGAGTACCTGGTCGACCGCGACCATCCCCAGAACGATCGGCGCCGGATCGCCACCAAGACGGTGATGACGGTCGGCGTCGCGGGCGGCTCCGAGCAGACCGCCACGCCGGCGTCCAAGGCGGACGCCGCGACGCTCACCGACGCGCAGGTGGCGGAGCTGGCCTCGCTCGGGCGACGCATCGAGGACCATTTCGGCGTTCCGCAGGACATCGAATGGGCCCTCGCCGGCGGCGCCTTCCAGGTGCTGCAGGCCCGGCCGATCACCGCGCTGCCCGAGCCGGTCGGCGACGTGCCCACCGACTGGCCGCTGCCCCGTCCGGGCAGCATGTACTTCCGCGCCAGCATCGTCGAGCAGTTGCCCGATCCGCTGACGCCGCTGTTCGCCGACCTGATCCGGGTAGCCGTCCCGATCGGCCTGAACGAACTGTTGGGCAGCTTCTCCTCCACCCTGGCCGGTCTCGACATCGACTTCCCCACCATCAACGGCTACGCCTACTACGACTACAGCCGCGCGGCGTTCGGCCGGATGTGGGGCCTCACCCCGATGGCCGCGCGCGTGATCGCCAAGGGCGGTTTCGTGCGGACCCGCTGGCAGGACCAGGCGCTGCCCGCCTATCGGGAGGCGGTCGCGGGCTGGAGCGATCGGAATCCGGCCACGCTGGCGTCCTCGGAGCTGTTGGGCGGCGTCCGCGAACTGTTGGCGGCCGCCTGCATCTACTACAGCAATGTGCAGATGGTGATTCCGGTGGCGGCCACCAGCGAGTTGACCTGGACCGGCCTGTACAACGCGCTGTTGCGCCGGGACGGCGACCCGCAGGCGTCCGATTTCCTGCTGGGCTTCGACTCCACCCCGCTGCGCGCGGAGAAGTCGCTGCACGCGCTGGCGACTTGGTGCCGCGACGTTCCGGGGCTGGGTGCCGCACTCGACGGCGTCCGTTCGGCCGACGTGTTGACACTCGCCCCTCCCGACGGCATGGACGCCGACGACTGGGCGGCGTTCCTCGGCAGGCTGCACGAGCACCTCAGGCAGTTCGGCCACACGATCTACAACCTGGACTTCGCCAACCCCGTGCCCGCCGACGATCCGACACCCGTGGTGGAGGCACTCAAGCACGCGATCGCCGGACGCGGGGCCGACCCCGAACAGCGGCAGCGTGAGGCCGCCGAACGCCGCGAACGGATCACCGGCGACCTGATGGCCCGGCTCGACCCGGTCCGCCGCCGGACGGCCGAGAAGAGCCTGCGGCACGCCCAGGAGTGGGCGCCGATCCGCGAGGATGCCCTGGCCGCGATGGGCTTGGCCTGGCCGGTTCTGCGCCAGCTGCTGCACGAGCTGGGCGAGCGACTCATCCGGGCGGGGGCGATCACGCGATCCGACGACGTGTTCTGGCTGACCGCGGCCGAGGCGGACGCCGACGCCGCAGCCCTGGACGCCAGCCCCCTCGACGCGAGCACGGAAGGACCCGAGACCGGGGGCCAGCGACCCCTGCCCGACCATCGCGCGTCGATCGAGCAACGGCGCCGCGAGTGGCGCGGCCGGCAGCTGGCCACGCCCCCGCAGTATCTGCCGGTGTCCGGCTGGATCACGATGATGGACGGCATGATGCCGGCCCGCGACGGCAACCAGACAGGGCCGGTGCTGAAGGGAACCGGTGGTTCGGGCGGCCGGGTCACGGCCCCCGCCCGGGTGCTCACCGACGCCGCCGACTTCGCCGGCTTCCAGCCCGGCGAGATCCTGGTCGCCTCGATCACCACGCCGGCCTACACCCCGTTGTTCGCCCTGGCGGCCGGGGTGGTCACCGACATCGGCGGCGTGCTCAGCCACGGCTCGATCGTGGCCCGTGAGTACGGCATTCCCGCCGTCCTCGGCACCGGCAACGCCACCAAGCGGATCGCCACCGGCGATGTGATCACCGTCGACGGCGGTGCCGGCACGGTGCGCCTGGACGACGCCGAGGACGCCGAACCGGCGGCACCCGCGCGTCCCCACGTGCCGGCTTGGGCCTGGCTCGCCGGGACGGCCGCCGCCACCGCCGGCGTGGTGGCCGTCGTCCGGCACCGGCGCCGGCGTCCGTGACCCCTCGGCGTCCGGATCCGGCACCCAGGGCCCTCCCTAACTACCTACGCCCTCCCGCATGCGGGAGGGCGTAGGTAGTTAGGGAGGGCCTACTCGGTGTCGGCGGTGGGTCAGGCGCCGTCGGCGACGTTGTTGTAGGACAGCAGCCGCCAGCTCTCCCCGCCCGGTTGCAGCACCGACCAGGACGCGTTCCAGAGGCCGCCCAGGGTGAGGTTGTGGGCGTAGTCGAGGCCGAGCAGGAACACCATGGCCACCCGCAGCGCGAAACCGTGCCCGGCCACAACGACGGTCGAGCCGTCGGGGCTGTCCTCGGCGATGTCGAGCAGGGCCTCGGCGACCCGGGCGCCCGCCTCGGCCCCGGTCTCGCCGGTGGTCGAGCGGCGGGCGTCCCGCCCCGACCGCAGGGCGGCGGCGAACTCGGGGTGGGCGGCGTATACCTCGACGTTGGTCAGGCCGGCCCAGTCGCCGACGTTGATCTCCTGCAGCCGCGGCTCCAGTTCGACCGGCAGCCCGGTGTGCCTGGCCAACTGCTGCGCCGTGACGGCCGCTCGGCTGAGGTTGGACGACACGATCCGGTCGGGTCTCAGCTCGGCGATCCGCACCGCGGCGGCGGACGCCTGGGCCAGCCCGCGATCGTTCAGGGGGACGTCCGCCTGCCCCTGATAGCGGCCCTCGGCATTCCAGGCCGTCTCGCCGTGGCGCCAGGTGATGACCCGCGCCGCGGTCACGACTCGGCGCGCGCCACGCCGGCGGCGGCCTCCGCCAGGTCGTCCGCGCCGTCCAGCTCGATCGCCGGACAATCGCGCCACAGCCGCTCGAGGGCGTACAGCGCGCGCTCCTCGCTGTGCATGACGTGCACCACCAAGTCGATGAAGTCCAGCAGCACCCAGCGGTTCTCGCCGTGCCCCTCGCGCCGCGCCGGCTTCGCTCCCTCGGCCAGCAACGCCTCCTCGACGGCGTCCACGATGGCGCCGACCTGGCGCTCGTTGGACGCGCTGACGATCAGGAAGACGTCCGTGATCGCCAGCGGTTCGGAGACGTCGAAGGCCACCAGATCGTTGCCCAACTTGTCGGACGCCGCACGCGCGGCGACGCGGGTCAGCGCGATCGCGTGGTCTGTTGCAGTCATCTGGCTCCCAGGTCTAGCGGTAGAGGCCCCGTTTGGCGATGTACTGCACGATACCGTCCGGCACCAGGTACCAGATCGGCAAATGGTCACGAACCCGGTTGCGGCAGTCGGTGGACGAGATGGCCAGCGCCGGCACCTCGAGCAGGGTCACCTTGTCGGGCGGCAGGTGCTCGATGTCGCTCGCGCCGAGGGTGGTGCCCGGCCGGGTGACCCCGACGAAGTGGGCCAGCTCGAAGAGCTCCAGCACCCCGTGCCAGGTCAGGATCTGGCTGAGGGCGTCCGCACCGGTGATGAAGAACAGGTCGACGTCCTCGCCGTAGTGGCGGTGCAGGTCGCGGAGCGTGTCGAGGGTGTAGGTCGAGCCGGGCCGGTCGATGTCGACGCGACTGACCGAGAATCGCGGATTGGACGCCGTCGCGATCGTGGTCATCAGGTAGCGGTCCTCGGCGAGCGAGACGTCGCGGTCCGCCTTCTGCCAGGGCTGACCGGTGGGGACGAACACCACCTCGTCGAGCGCGAACTTGGCGGCCACCTCGCTGGCCGCCACCAGGTGGCCGTGATGGATCGGGTCGAAGGTGCCACCCATCACACCCAGGCGTCGACGCCTGGAACCGTCGTCGGCCCAGGCCAGCCCGGTATTGGTCATCAGCTGTGTGGACGGCTCTTACCGACGCCCCACACGACGCGCAGACCGATCATCAGCATCAGGAAGATCGCCCCGCCGATGATGTACGGCTGGAACGGATCGTGCTCCGCCGCAACCTCCAGTAGAAAACCCATGCGCGGGATCTTAACGGGCCGCGGCCACCGCGACCACCGCCCCGCCGCAGGGCCGGACGGACGGGGTCATCGGGGCGAAGGCGAACCGGTCAGGGGCGGGTCTGGCCGTCTCCGGTGACGATGTACTTCGACGAGGTCATCTCGGCCAGGCCCATCGGGCCGCGAGCGTGCAGCTTCTGGGTGGAGATACCGATCTCGGCGCCGAACCCGAACTCGCCGCCGTCGACGAACCGCGAGGACGCGTTGACCAGGACGGCGGCGGCGTCCACCTCGGCGACGAACCGGTCCGCGGAGCTGCGGTCGTTGGTGACGATGGTCTCGGAGTGGCCGGTGCTGTGCGCCCGGATGTGATCGATCGCGGACGCCACGGAGTCGACCACGTCGGCGGCGATGTCGAGGGACAGGTACTCGCCGTCGAACTCGTCCGGGCCGGCGGCGACCACGGCGTCCGAGTAGGCCCGGACGGCGTCCGTGCCGTGCACCGTGACGCCCTGCTCCGACAGCGCCGCGAGCGCCTTCGGCAGGAACTCGTCCGCGATGGCCGCATGCACCAGCAGGGTCTCGGCCGCGTTGCAGACGCTGGGCCGCTGCACCTTCGCGTTCAGCAGGATGCCGAGCGCCATCTCCTGGTCGGCGGTGGCGTCGACGAAGATGTGGCAGTTGCCGGTCCCGGTCTCGATCACCGGCACCAAGCTGGCGTTGACCACGGCGTTGATCAGCCCGGCCCCGCCGCGCGGGATCAACACGTCGACCAGGCCGCGGGCGGCCATCATCTCCTCGGTGACCTCACGGCCGCCCTCGACCAGTTGGACGGCGTCCGCCGGCAGCCCGGACGCCGCCAGCCCGGCCCGCAGCGCGGCGACGACGGCCCGGTTCGACTCCAGCGCCGAGGACGAGCCCCGCAGCAGCGCGGCGTTGCCCGACTTGACGCAGATGCCGGCCGCGTCGGCGGTCACGTTCGGCCGGGCCTCGTAGATGATGCCGACCACGCCGAACGGCACCCGCACCTGCCGCACCTGGACGCCGTTGGCGTTGGTCCAGCCGCGGACCACGTCGCCCACCGGGTCGGGCAGCCCGGCCAGATCGCGCAACCCGCCGACCATGCCGTCGATCCGCTGCGGGTTGAGCCGCAGCCGGTCGATCAGGGCGTCGGAGGTGCCGTTCTCCCGGGCCCGGTCGACGTCGCGCAGATTCGCCTCCAGCACCGCCTGTTCGGCGTCGGCCAGGGCGTCCGCCATGGCGTGCAGGGCGGCGTCCTTGGCCGCGCGGTTGAGGGTGGCCAACGCGATGCCGGCCCGCTTGGCCGCCCTCGCCTGATCGATGAAGCTCACCGGGGCAGGATATCCGCCGCGCACCGACGCCGGGTCAGCTGACCAGGCCGCCGAACACTTCGATGTCGACCAGCCGCAGGCCCTTGCCGGCGAGTTCCAGCCACTTGTTGTGGAAGCCGTACCAGTCGTCGTTGTACCACAGGGCGTGGCCGCCGGAACCGGCCAGGAAGACGCCTGCGTACTTGCGCTTCGAACCCTCCACCCAGGTCTCGAAGTCATGCAACCGCAGACCGCCCTCCGACAACTCCTTCCACTTGTCGGTGAAACCCTTCCAGTCATCGTCCACCCACAACGCATGACCACCGGAACCCGCCAGGAACACGCCTGCGTACTTGCGCTTCGAACCCTCCACCCAGGTCTCGAAGTCATGCAACCGCAGACCGCCCTCCGACAACTCCTTCCACTTGTCGGTGAAACCCTTCCAGTCATCGTCCACCCACAACGCATGACCACCGGTCCCGGCTCGGAACGCGCCGGTGAAGCGGCGGCGTCCGCCGATCACGTACGACTCCAGGTCGATCAGCCGCAGCCCGTCCTCGGAGAGCTCCTTCCACTTGTCGGTGAAGCCCTTCCAGTCGTCGCCGACCCACAACGCATGGGCGTCCGTGCCGGGCAGGAAGACCCCCGCGTAGCGGACCCCGGCGCTGGTCTCGATCAGGTGCTTGCGGGTCGCGTGCTTGAGCGTCGTGCGGATCACCTGGATCTGCTGCGCGGTGATGGTGACCGGCGGGCAGCGGAAGTAGCTCATCACGTTCGATCGCGGCGGGGTGACGGTCTTGCCCTTCACCTTGAAGCTGGCCGGCCCGCCGCAGGCGTCCAAGTTCACCTTCTCCCGGTAGTAGAAGGCTCCCGGGTCGGGTGCGGTGTCGGAGAGCAGATCGCCGTTGAGGGCGGCGGTGCCACCCTCGGTGACCAGCTTCTCGATCGTCTCCACCGACGTGTTCCCCCAGCCAGGATGGGTGTGGAACAGCCCCAGGTAGTGGCCGACCTCGTGTGCCAGCACCCCGCCGCGGTTCTCGAAGCCGCTGCCGTTGTTGGTGACGGCGATGAAGTCGACATTGGCGGTCGGCAGCTTGGCCTGGGCCGGCTGCTGTTGTCCGGTGTTCGGCGGATAGGCGAACCAGTTGCTGGCCCGCTTCGCGGTGTCCTTCCCCCAGCGCAGGAAGATCACCATCCGCCCCCGGTGCTGCTTCGCGACGGTGTTGGCTTCCACCCACCAGTCGCTGCCGCCGTTGTGCAGGCTGTTCAGGCTGGTGTCCTTGCGCGGATGCCAGTCCTGCGCCGGATCGAAGGCGAACCGGATGTCCACCGGTTCATAGATGGTGTTCATGGCGTCCACCGCGGCCGCGAACTTGGCCGGGGTGACCGTATTGGCGCGACCGCCGTCGGCGTCGCTGAGCGGGATCGCGTGGATCCGGATGGTGTACGTGGTGGCCATGGCCGTCCTCCTGTCGAGTAGTTGGACTTCCAGTGGACGGCGTCGGACCCGGCCGCGGGGATCGGCCGGCGACACAGAAAGCGATACCGCGAGCGCTACCGGCAGGAGAAGCGGAGCGAAGGAGGGCACCATGGTCACCACGTTCGGCGACTGGGTGAGGCAGCGACGTCGTGCGCTCGACCTGACCCAGGCCGCGTTGGCCGATGGGATCGGCTATTCCACGATCACCGTGCGCCGGGTCGAGGCGGGCGAGCGCCGGCCCTCCCGCGAACTGATCGACGCGCTGGCGGCGGGACTCGCCGTCCCCGACGACGAGCTTCCGCTCTTCCGCGACCTGGGCCGCACCCTGCTCGGCCACGGCCCGAACGTCATCGGGCCGGCGGCGGCTCGACCGACGCCGGTGTGGCAGTTGCAGCCGCCCCCGCTGCCGACGCTGCTGGTGTCCCGCCCACGGCTGCGCGTGCGGCTGGACGAGGCCTGGTCGGTGCCGTTGACCACGGTGGTCGCGGCGGCCGGATTCGGCAAGACCGTCGCCGCGGCCGGCTGGGCCGAGGACTCCGGTGCCGCCTGGCTCCGTCTCGACGCCGCCGATGCCGAGTTGGGCGCGCTGGCCCGGGCGCTCTGGGATGCGGTCCGGCTGATCGTGCCGGCGCTTGAGGTGTCCCGGCTCGGTCCGGTGGACGGGCTCGTCGGTCCCGATGCCGAGGGCAGGGTGCGCGCCGAGGCGGTTGCGGCGCGGCTGCTGACGGCCCTGGAGGAGGCGACCCGGCGACCGATCGCACTGGTCGTCGACGGGGTCGAGGTCCTGGACGCCGACGCACCCGGACAGCACCTGCTCGAGGCACTGGTCCGGCTGGCCCACCCGCAGCTCCACCTCGTGCTGGTGTCCCGGACGCCTCCGGTGTTCGGGGTCGACCGGCTGCGGGCCCGTGGTCAGCTCGTCGCAATCGGCCCGGAGCCGCTCCGCTTCGCCCTGGACGAGACCGAGCAACTGCTGACTGCCCGGCTCGGGGCGGAGGCCGCGGCGCTGGCACCGGCCGTCCAGGCCGCGACGGACGGCTGGCCGGCGGCGGTCCGCCTGGCGTCCGAGGCATTGGTCGACACACCTCCGGAGGACCGGCCGGCGGCGCTGGCACGGCTGGGGCAACATCCGGCCCTCCTGTTCGGCGCGCTCGCCGCGGAACTGATGGCGACCGTGTCCACGCCGGCGCGGCGACTGTTGCGGATGGCGTCCGTGCTGCCGGAACTGGACGCCGAGCTGTGCCGCCGCCTCGGCCTGCCGGACGCCGAGCGCCCGATCAGGGAGTTGGCCCGCCGCGGCGTGCTGCGGACGTGTCCCGGCGAGTCGACCTGGACGCTGAGCGAGGTCGTGCGCGCCTGCGTCGAGGCCGGCGATCCGCTGTCCGCCGCGGAACGAGGACCGGTGCTGCGGCGCTGCGCCGAATGGCTGGCCGAACGGGGCGAGGGCGGCACCGGCCTCGACCTGCTCCGCCGGGCCGACGACGCCGAAGGATGCGCCCGTCTCCTGGAGGAGTACGCGGACGACCTGGTCCGGCAGGGTCATGCGGTTCAGGTCGCACAGGTGGCCGGCCTGGTACCGCCGCAGGCCCGCACGACGGGTGCCGAGATCGCAATCGGCCAGGCGCTGGTCATCGTCGGACGCTGGGAGGAGAGCCTGGCCAGCATTCGCCGGGCCACCGGCGACGGCGCCGCCACACCGGCGCTGGCCTACTGGTCGGGTCTGATCCACCATCTCCGCGGCGACCTGGAGGACGCAATCGCGGCCTACGCCCGCTGGCACCCGTCACCGGCCGACGACCCGGCGGCGGCCTCCCTGGTGCGCTCCATGCGGGCCTCCACACTGTGGCTGCTCGGCCGCACCGCCGCTGCCCGAGCCGACGCCGCCGATGCCCTGCGAATGGCTCGGGCCTGCGCTGACCCGTCGGCGCTATCCGGGGCCCACACGACGCTCGCCATGATCGCCACCGGCGACGGCGACCGCCGCGCCAACGACGTCCACGACCGGCTGGCCCTGGAATTCGCCGAGGCGGCCGGGAACGCGCTGCAGATCGTTCGAATCCGGTCGAACCGGGGCAGCCACTTGGTCGAGACCGCGGAGTACGAACTGGCTCTGGAGGAACTCGACGTCGCGCTCGAACTGGCCGAACTGACCGGTTTCGCGACCTTCGGCGCGCTGGCCCGCTCGAACCGCGCCGAGGCCCTGGCTGCGCTGGGGCGACACGAGGAGGCCAGTGCCGACTTCTTCACCGCCGCCGAGGCCTACGATCGGCTGGGCAGCCACCTGGTGATGTTCCCGCTGCTGGGGCTCGCCGATCTCCACCTGGCGCGCGGCGAACTCAGCCCGGCCCGGACGGGCTACGAACGGGTACTGCAGGTCGGCGAACGGACCGGCGCGGCGACCGTGCGGGTGCTCGCCCAGGCGGGATTGGCACGGGTGCTGGCCAGCAGTGACCCCGACCGGGCCGTCAGGCTGGCGACGGCCGCACTCGCCGGTGGGGAGGGGTTGGTGGCCGTCCCGGGCCGGCTCGGCGCCGGCTGGGTGTTCCTGCATCTCAGGGACGCCCATCGGGCCGCGGACCTGGCTGATCAGGCCGCCGACATCGCGCTGGCCCGCCGCGATCGGGCCGGCTACGCCGAGGCGCGGGAGTTGGCGGCTCTGGCCGGGTCGGACGCCGCCGTCGTTGCCCGGCGAGCCAGCGAGGCGGTCGCCGAGTGGGAGAGCATCGGCGACCGGTTCGGCGCCGAACGCGCCCGGTTCGTGCTCGCGGCGGTGCGCGGCGACCAGCAGGCCGCCGCGCTGAGCTGGGCCGTGCTGCGACGCCTGGGCATGCGGGAGACCATCGTCGCGGCGGCGGGTCCGGTCGGCGCGGCCGCGGCCCGGACCATGCCGGCCGCGCCGGCCGGTCACGTCCGGGTTTGCCTGCTCGGCCCGCTCCGGGTGTTCATCGGCGATCGGGCGATCGACCGATGGCCTACGGACCCGCCCGCGCGGCTGCTGCGGCTGCTCGGCATCCACCCGTGGCCGGGCCCGTCGGCACTGGCGCGGCCGATGTTCCCGGATCGCCAGCCGCCGGACGCCGAGGCCGACCTGGACTCCGCCATCGCCGAATTGCGCGGGCTGCTCGATCCGGCCGGCGCGCTCCCCGATGACCACTTCGTGATCGCCCGGCACGACCGGATCGAGTTGAGCCGCGGCCATGTGGAGGTGGACGCCGAGCGCTTCCTGGCCGACGCGACCCGGCAACTCGCCGACCTCCGGGACGACGCCGCCGCACTGGAGGCGCTGGCGAACCTGGAGGCCCGCTACACCGGGGAGCTACTCGAGGGCGAGGAGCTGGGCGAGGACGCGGGCTCGCTCCGTGAGGAATGCCGAGCGGTCCACCTGTCAGTGCTGCGTCGGCTGATCGAGGCATACCGCGGCCGGGGCGCCGCCGACGAGGTGGTGCGCTACGGCCTGCGCCTGCTCCGCGTCGACCCCTACGACGAGGCCACCCACCTCGCGCTGGTCGGCGTTCTGGCCGACGCCCGGCGGCATGGCGAGGCGTTGCGGTACTACCGTCGCTACACCGGGCGGATGCGTGAACTGAGCCTGGAGCCGATGCGCTACCCCGGCCCGGGCTGCGAACGGACGTCCGACAACGCCGAGGAGGGGTCGTCCTGACGACGACCCCTCCCCTGGCCCGCGAAACCGGTTCCGGGCTCAGTTGGCGGTGACCTCCTCCGGTGCCGGCAATCCCAGCGCGGCGCGCTCCTTGCGGGCGAACGGGCCGATGATGGCCTCGCCCTTGCGGGCGTCGTTCAGCACGGTCAGGTCGCGTCCGGCCGTCTCCGGCATGATGATCGCCGCACCCAGCGAGCAGATCGAGAAGAAGGCGATCATGATCGCGATCGGCCACCAGGACCCGGTGGCGAGCACCAGAGCGGCCGCCACGACCGGGCCGATGCCGGTCGCCACAATCGCCGCCAGCTCCTTGGCCAGCGCCAGCTGGGTGAGCCGGGCGCGGGCGCCGAACAGCTCCGACATCGTGTTGTTCTCCAGCGAGGCCAGGGCCAGCACCGAGGTCTGGTGAATGATGATGTAGCCGGCGAAGACGCTGTTGACGTCCTTGGTGGCGATCATCCAGATCATCGGCACCGCCAGCACCACCGCGATCGACGACATCACCATGTACATCAGCTTGCGGCCGACCTTGTCGCTCAGCCAGCCGACCACCGGCACCGTGGCGAAGCCGATCAGCGACGAGGTGATCACCACGCCGGTGCCGATGCTCGGCGCCAGCAGCAGCACGGTCGTGATGTAGCTGATCAGGTAGGTCTGGATCATGCCCGAGTTGCCGGCCTGGCCGAAGCGCAGGAAGAAGCCCTCGAAGAACGCCCGGCCCTTGCGCTCGTGCATCGCCTCGGCGAGCACGTTGTCGTGGCTGGCGGCGATCTTCTGCTCGAGTTCCTGCCGGCTCAGCGCCTCGCCGTCGACCACGTCGGCGCGACCCTCGAAGACCGGGGACTCCTTCAGGCTGCGGCGCAGCCACACCGCGAACAGCATGATCAGCGCGGACGCGATGAACGGGATCCGCCAACCCCACTCGACCACGGTCTCGGTCGACATGGTGGCAACCAGGACGCCCCAGATCGCCGAGGCGCCCAGGGTGCCCGAGTTGGTGCCCAGCGCCACCAGCGAACCGACCAGGCCGCGGCTCTTGCGCGGCGCGTACTCGGTGAGCATCACCGACGAACCGGCGATCTCGGCACCTGCGCCGAAGCCCTGGGCGAGCCGGAGCACGACCAGCAGGATCGGGGCCAGGATGCCCACCTGGCCATAGGTCGGCAGGAAGCCGATCAGGGTCGTGGCGACGCCCATCAAGGCGATCGTGTAGAAGAGCACCTTGGTGCGGCCGATCCGGTCACCCAGGCGTCCGAAGTACCAGGCGCCGAGCGGACGGCTCAGGTAGCCGGTGGCGTAGGTCGCCATCGACGAGATCACGGCCACGCCGGGCGCCTCGCCGGGGAAGAACACCTTGCTGAACACCAGCGCCGCGGCGAGCGAGTACAGCTGGAAGTCCATGAACTCGAGGGCGGTGCCGAGCCAGCCGGAGACGGCCGCCTTGGCGAGGTCCTTCGTGGTCCGTTCGGCCACCCCGCCAGCCGCCGGCGGGCTGGCACTATTGTCTGTTGTCATCTACTTGCTCCTTTGCGAAATGCGAACACGAGGGGGCGTGGGGATAGGGGTGGACGCCGGGGGCAACCGGCGTCCGCCCGTGGTTTCGGGCGGATGCGGTCAGTCCTCGTCGAGCCAGAGCGACACGACGACCTTGCCGGACTCCTGGCTGTTGCGGGCGGTCTGGAACGCCTCGACGATCTCATCGGCGTCGATCACATGGGTGATCACGCCGGCGAGCTGCGGGTGGGCGGCGAGCAGTTCGATCGCCTCGCCGATCTCGTCGTTGAACCGGAAGCAGCCCACGTAGGTGACCTCCTTGGAGACGAACGGCGCCAGGTTCACGCCGATCTCGCGGTCCGGCAGCATGCCGACCTGGGCGACGGTGCCGCCGCGCCGGGCCGCGGCCAGCGCCGGGCTGATCGCCGGGCCGACACCCGAGCACTCGAAGACCACGTCGTAGGCGAGCGCCGGGATCTGCTCCTCGCGGACGTTGATGGTGTGGTGCACGCCCAGCGACTTCGCCCGCGACAGCGGACCCTCCAGGACGTCGGTGGCGGTCACCTCGGCGGCGCCCTTGACCACCGCCGCGGCGGCCAGGCACAGCCCGATCGGGCCGGAACCGGTGACCAGCACCTTCTTGCCCTCGACGCCGCCGGCCATCACGATCGCGTGCAGCGCGACCGCCAGCGGCTCGGCCAGCGATGCCTCCTTGAGGCCGAGGCCGTCCGGCAGCACCCGGATCATGAAGTCCTTCACCACCCGGTACTCACTCATCCCGCCCTGGGTGTGCGGCTGGGTGGACGCGCTGCCGAAGTAGCTGCCGTTCGGCCACAGGTAGGGCCGATCCTCGATGCCCGGCTCGGACGTGCCGTAGGTGGCCGGGGCGATGGTGATCCGGGTGCCGGGCGCCAGGCGTCCGGACGGGTCGAGGTCGACCACCCCGGACATCTCGTGGCCGGGCACCAGCGGCTCGGTGACCACGAAGGCGCCGTTGCGGCCCTCGAAGTAGTAGTGCAGGTCCGAGCCGCAGATGCCGCCGTACATCATCCGGACCCGCACCTCCCCCTCGCCCGGCTCGGGGATCGGGGCGTCCTCGATGGTGATGTTCTCGGCGGAATGGATCTTGAGTGTCTTCATCGACGGTCCTTTCGAAGGGGTTGCGGTCAGGAGGCCTGGCGGGCGTCGAGGGCGGCCTTGGCCGCGTCCCGGACGCCGGAGGTGGTGATGATCTGGACGAAGTCGGCGACCCGCTCGGTGAACTCGTCGCGCTCGGCGAGCGCCTCGGGGAAGAAGCCGCCCCGGACGATCGCCGCGACGTGGGCCCGGACCGAGCCCGCGCCGGCGGTGACCGCGGCGAGTCGTTCCTTGGCCGGTTCGATCATCTCGGCCGCGATCGGGCCCGGATCGAAGCCCTCGGGCGGGCAGACACAGCTGATCCAGCCGGCCACCATCAGGGCCAGCTGCTGCGGCACCTGGCCGAGGTTCAGCATCCGCAGGGCCGGGTCCGGCACCCGCTGCAGCAGCTTCAGCGAGCCGTCCGAGCCGACCCGGGCGGTGGCGTCGCCCAGGGCGTGATTGCTCCACCGGTCGTAGAGCTGGGCGATGTAGGCCTGCGGGTCGAAGCCGGAGGGCAACTCGATGCTGGGCAGGTACTCGGTGTTCAGCAGCTCGCCGACGCACTCGCGGACGAAGTCCTGGCCGAAGCTGGACGGGATGGTGGGTTGCCCGTCCAGGCCGCCCAGGTACGAGATCAGCGAGTGCGAGCCGTTCAGCAGGCGCAGCTTCACCAGCTCGTAGGCCTCCACCTCGTCGGAGAAGATCGCGCCCGCCTCCTCCCAGGCCGGACGCCCGGCGGCGAAGCGGTCCTCGATCACCCACATGCTGAACCGCTCGGCGGGCACCGGGATGGCGTCGGAGACTCCCAGCAGCTCGGCGACCCGGGCGCGGGTGGCGTCCGTGGTGCCGGGGACGATCCGGTCGACCATCGCGTTCGGGAAGGTGACCTGGGCGGCGAACCAGTCGTGGAAGCCGTCCGGGGTGGCGGTGGCCTGCAGGTACTGGCTGACCATCTTGTGCGCGTTGTGGCCGGCCGAGACCATGTTGTCGCAGGACAGGATGGTGATCGGGCCGGCGTCGCTCTGGTAGCGCCGGATCAGGGCGCCGGCGAGCTGGCCGATGCTGGTCCGGGGGGCGTCCGGGTTGGCCAGGTCGGCGCCGACCAGCGGGCCGTCGATGTCGAGATCACCGGTGACCGCGTTGCGGCAGTAACCGTTCTCCGAGATCGTCATGGTGACGATCTTGATGTCGGGGTTGGCGATCCGCGCCATCAGCTCGGCGGTCTGCTCGGCGGCCACCAGCGTCTCGCGGTGCACGTTCATCACGTCCACCCGTTCGCCGGCGCTGGACAGCTCCAGGATCGAGTACAGGTAGTCCTGGCGGGCGAGCGCGTCGACCACGCGCCGCGAGCGGTTCGCCACCGCGACGATGCCCCAGTCACCGCCCCGCGCAGCCATCGCCTTCGCGGTGTAGACCGCCGCATGAGCGCGATGGAAGTTGCCGATCCCGAGGTGCAACATGCCCGGATTCGGCGGCGCGCTCGCACCCAGGAAGGTTCCCGAGAAGGTGGCACGGGATAGCGGTTGAGTCATCGTTGATCACCAATCTGTGAGAGTGCCGTCGCGGCGACGAGCCACGGGCAGGTAAGCGGATTCGTAGTCGTCAGGATGGTGCAGATCGTCGGTGAGGGTAACCCCCAGCCCGGGTTCGTCACCGGGCTGTAAATGCCCGTCTGCGACGTGCCAGGCGTGCGGGAACGCCTCGTGGACGAGGTCGGGGTAGCCCATGTATTCCTGGATGGCGAAGTTGTGGGTGGCCATCCCCAGGTGGATGCTGGCGGCCAGCGAGATCGGCGAGACGTCGGAGGGCCCGTGCGGCGCCGCCTGGACGCCGTGCACCTCGGCGAGCGCGAAGATCTTGCGGATGTGGCTGATGCCGCCGGCGTGCACGACCGCCGTCCGGATGTAGTCGATCAGCCGGTTCTCGATCAGCTGCTGGCAGTCCCAGATGGTGTTGAACACCTCGCCGATCGCCAGCGGCGTGGTGGTGTGCTGGCGGACCAGCCGCAGCGCCTCCTGGTCCTCGGCCGGGGTGACGTCCTCGAGCCAGTACATGCCGACCGGCTCGAGCGCCTTGCCCAGCCGGGCCGCCTGGATCGGGGTGAGCCGGTGGTGCGCGTCGTGCAGCAGGCCGATCGCGTCCCCGACATGCTCCCGGACGCCGGCGATCACGCCGGGCACGTAGCGGAGGTAGGCGTCGGCGTCCCAGGTCTCCTCCGCGGGCGCCGCCGCCTTCCCCGCCGGCTCGTAGACGGGGCCGTCCTTGGTGACGCCGTAGACGACGTCCAGGCTCGGCACCCCGGTCTGCACCCGGATGTTGGTGAAGCCGGCCTCGCGGTGGGCGTCCACCTGTTCGAGCAGGGCGGGCAGGTCCCAGCCGAAGGCGTGCCGGTAGGTCGCCAGCCGGTCGCGCACCCGGCCGCCGAACAGCTGGTAGAGCGGCTGGCCGGTGCGCTTGCCGAGGATGTCCCACAGGGCGATGTCGACGGCCCCGATGGCGGCCATCGTGATCGGCCCTCGGCGCCAGTAGACGCCCCGGTAGAGGTACTGCCAGGTGTCCTCGATCCGGCCGGGGTCGCGCCCGATCAGCAGCGGGCCGACGTGGTCGCGCAGATAGGCCGCCACCGACAGCTCGCGGCCGTTGACGGTCGCGTCGCCGAGGCCGACCAGGCCGTCCCGGGTGGTCAGCCGCAGCGTGACGTAGTTCCGGGACGGGCTGGAGACCAGCACCTCCACGCGTTCGATGACGTCGGTCACGATCGCCTACCGGTCGACCCGGGCGCTGCCGCCGCCGGCCAGCTTGAGCACCTCGGCCTTGGTGGCCATGGTGGTGTCGCCGGGGGTGGTCATCGCGAGGGCGCCGTGGGCGGCGCCGTACTCGACGGCGGTCTGCAGATCCTGGCCGCTGATCAGGCCGTAGGAAAGGCCGGAGGCGAACGAGTCGCCGCCGCCGACCCGGTCCAGGATCTCCAGGTGCTTGCGGTCCGCCGCCTGCACCAGGCCGGTGCCGGGCGACCAGGCCAGCGCGCTCCAGTCGTTGTCGGACGCCGAATGCACGGCCCGCAACGTGGTGGCGATCACCTGGAAGTTCGGGAAGGCGGCGGCGGCGGTCTCGATCATCCGGGCGAAGCCGTCGATCGGCAGTTCGGTCAGGTTCTCGTCGACGCCCTCGATCTCGAAGCCGAGCGAGGCGGTGAAGTCCTCCTCGTTCCCGATCATCACGTCGACGTAGCGGGCCAGCTCGCGGTTGACCTCCTGCGCGCGGGCCTGGCCGCCGATGCTCTTCCACAGGCTGGGCCGGTAGTTGAGGTCGTAGGACACGATCGTGCCGTACTTCTTGGCCGCCTTGATCGCCGCCAGCGCGGTCTCGGCGCTGGTCTCGGACAGCGCGGCGTAGATGCCGCCGGTGTGCAGCCAGCGCACACCCAGCTCGCCGAAGATGTGCTCGAAGTCGACGTCATCGGGGCCGAGTTGGGCGATCGCTGTGTGGCCGCGGTCGTTGACGCCCTTCGCGCCCCGGACGCCGAAACCCCGCTCGGTGAAGTTCAGGCCGTTGCGCACGGTGCGGCCCACGCCGTCCGAGGGCGCCCAGTGGATCAGCGACGGGTCCACGCCGCCGGCCATGATCATCGACTCGACCAGATGGCCGACCTCGTCGTCGACCAGGGCGGTGATCACACCGGCCCGCTGGCCGAACACCCGGCTGAGGCCGCGGACGACGTTGTACTCGCCGCCGCCCTCCCAGGCGGTGAAGCTGCGTGCGGTGCGGATCCGGAACTCGCCGGGATCGAGCCGCAACATCACCTCGCCCAGGGCGAGCGCGTCGTAGCGGCACTCGTCGGCGGGACGCAGCGTCAACTGGTTGCTCATTCGTTGCTCCTCGTGGTCTCAGGCCAGCGCGGCGGCGGAGGCGACCGCCTCGGCGCTGAGTCGTTGGACGGCGGCGAAGTCGCCGGCGTCGATGGCGTCGGCGGGCACCATCCACGAGCCGCCGACTGCGGGCACGTTGGGCAGCGCCAGGTAGTCGCCCAGGTTGCCGGCCGACACACCTCCGGTGGGCACGAACCGCACCCCGCCGAACACCGACGAGAACGCCTTCAGGGTGCCCGCGCCGCCGTAGTTCGAGGCGGGGAAGAACTTCAGCGTGGTCAGGCCCGCCGCCAGCGCGGCCATCACCTCGCTCGGGGTGACCGTGCCGGGCACGATCGGGACGCCCCGCTCGCCGGCCCGGGCCACGGTTGCCGCGTTGAAGCCGGGGCTGACCAGGAACCGGGCACCGGCGTCCACGGCCAGGTCGACCTGGTCGGGGGTCAGCACCGTGCCGGCACCCACCAGCAGGTCAGGATTCTTGGCCATGGTGGCGATCGCCTCGGCGGCCGCGGCGGTCCGCAGCGTCACCTCGGCGACCGGCAGGTCGCCGGCCACCAGGGCCTCGCCCAGTCCGGCCGCCCGGGCGGCATCACGCACCACCACGACGGGGACGATACGACGAGCGAGAACCTGCTCGAGAAGGTCTGACATACACGCTCCGTTTCATTCATTGAAACCAGTAGTTCGTTGCCTGAAACATCCTGACATTCCCGCTCGGCCGCTGACAAGAGCCATTTCTACTGGCGAGCCGACTGTTGCGCACAGCGAAACGTCGGGGCATCATCGGGCTATGACGGATGGTCCACGCGTGGAGGCTATCGACCGCGCACTGATGCTGCTTACCGCACTCGCCGAAGCCGGGCCGGACGGCGCGGCGCTGGCCGAGTTGTCGAACACCACCGGGGTGAACAAGTCCACCGCCTACCGTGCGTTGTCGACCATGCGCAGCCACGGTTTCGTCGCCCAGTCCGATGTCACCGGAGACTACCGGCTCGGCACCACGGCGATGACCCTGGGCGAACGCTTCCTCACCCCGCAGAGCCTGGTCCAGTCGCTGCACCCCGCCCTGGTCGCGCTCTCCCGCGAGGCGGACGAACTGGTGCACCTCGGCGTCCTGGTCGGTGACGAGGTGCTGTACCTGGACAAGGTCGAGCCGGAACGGGCCATCCGGGTCTTCTCCGAGGTCGGACGCCGCACCTCGGCGGCCACCTCGGCGATGGGCCGAGCCCTGCTGGCCGCACGCAACGTCACCGAGGAACAGCTGGCGGCCTACCTGCACCACTGCCCGGTGAGCGTGGAGGAGCTGTCGGAGGCGCTGGCGTCCGCCCGCAGCCGGGGCTTCTCCAGCGAACTCGAGGTGAACGAACGCGGGGTCGGCTGCCTCGGCGCCGCGTTGATGCGCGGCCCGGACGCCGTGGCGGCCCTGTCGATCACGATGCCGTCCGAACGCCTCACCGATCAGCGCCAGGTCGAACTGGCCGCCCTGATCAGCACCCTGCTGCCCCCGCTGCTGCCCGACGAACTCACCCTCTGGCGGCCCTGAGCCCGCCGAGCTCGGCGGCGTCCATGGTCATCCCGGCGAGGGCCGGGAGCTCCGTCAGCCGGTGGCCGAACGCCGCCGCAGCTTCACGATCAGGGCGTCCCGATGGACGACCTCGCGGTCGAACTCGGGGCCCCGCTCCGCCACCAGGGCATGGGTGCTCTTGCCCAGGATGCTGGGCAGGTCGGCCGCGTCGTAGTTGACGATGCCGCGCGCCACCACGGACCCCGACGGATCCAGCAGGCGCACCGGCTCACCCGCCAGGAAGCCGCCGTGAACGGCCGTGATGCCGGCCGGCAGCAGCGATGCCTTGCGTTCCAGCACGGCCCGGACGGCACCGTCGTCCAGCACCAGGTCGCCCTTGGTCTGCGAGGCGTAGGCCAGCCACATCAGCCGCCGGGCCCGCTTCTTCCCGGTCGGCCGGAAGAAGGTGCCGACGTCCTCGCCGGCCAGCGCCGCCGCATGATCGTCGAAGTGTGCCAGCACCACCGCGATGCCGCCCGCGGTGGCGATCCGGGCCGCCTCCAGCTTGGTGGTCATGCCGCCGGTGCCGACGGCGGACCCGATCCGCGAGGTGTCCACCTCCAGGTCGTCCACGTCGGTGACCTCGGCGATCCGTTCGGCGCCGGGCTCGGCCGGATGCCGGGTGTAGAGCGCGTCGACGTCGGACAGCAGCACCAGGGCGTCGGCGCGCACCAGGTGCGCCACCAGCGCGGCCAGCCGGTCGTTGTCGCCGAACCGGATCTCGTGGGTGGCCACGGTGTCGTTCTCGTTGACCACCGGGACGGCGCCGAGCTGCAGCAGCCGGGTGAAGGTGCGCAGCGCGTTGCGGTAGTGGGACTGCCTGGTCAGATCGTCGACGGTGAGCAGCACCTGCCCCACCACCAGCGAATGGGCGGCGAACAGGGCGTCGTAGCGCTCGATCAGCAGGCCCTGACCCACGGACGCCGCCGCCTGCTGGCTGGCCAGGTCGCGGGGGCGATGCCGCATGCCGAGCGCCGGCATGCCGGCCGCCACGGCCCCGGACGAGACCAGCACGACCTCGCGCCCGGCGGCCCTCAGCTCGGCCAGCGTGGTGACCAGCCGCTGCATCCGCTCGGTGTTCAGCCCGCGGCGTCCGGTCAGCGAGGAGGAGCCGATCTTGACCACGATCCGCTGGGCGTCCGCGATCTGTCCGCGCAGGCTCACCGGCCCTCCTCCGGCTCCGCGTCGAGCTCGTCGCGCGGGCCGGCGTCGTCCTCGGCCTCCGCGTAGCCGTCCTGGGCCTGCCGGGTGAGCCGCTCGGCCTCCTTAGCGGCGTGGTATTCGGCGTCCAGCCGGCGGCGGCGCTTGACCGATTCGCGCTCCTCGAACAGCCGCTGGTCCTCACCGCGGCGCGAGAGCAACTCGGCGCCGATCTCGACCTGCGGCGCGAAGTCGAACACGACCGGGTGATCGCCGGACCCGATGGCCACCGCGTCCCCGGCCCGGGCGCCCTGCCGGAGCAGTTCCTCCTCGATGCCGAGCCGGGCGAACCGGTCGGCCAGGTAGCCCACCGCCTCGCCGTTGGCGAAGTCGGTCTGCCGCACCCAGCGCTCCGGCTTCTCGCCGCGCACCCGCCAGACGAAGCCACCCTCGCCGTCTCCCTGCCGCCGGATGGTGAACTCGGGACCACCGGCGACCGGGGCGGGCCGGATCACGATCCGCTTCGGCTCCGGCTTGGGCGCGGCCGCGCGGCGGCGGGCGACCAGGTCGGCCATCGCGAAGGTGAGGGCCCGCAGGCCCTCCCCCGTCTTGGTGGAGACCGCGAAGGTCGGCAGGCCGCGGGCCTCGAGTTCGGGCCGCACCATCTCGGCCAGCTCGGCGGCATCGCCGACGTCGACCTTGTTCAGCGCCACCATGCGGGGCCGGTCCTCGAGACCGCCGTGCGCGGCCAGCTCGCCCTCGATCACGTCCAGGTCGGTGAGCGGGTCGCGTCCGGGCTCGTAGGTGGCGCAGTCGATGACGTGCACGATGGCCTGACAACGCTCGATGTGCCGCAGGAAGTCGTGGCCCAGCCCGCGCCCCTCGGACGCCCCCTCGATCAGCCCCGGCACGTCGGCAACGGTGAAGGTCACGTCGCCGGCGACCACCACGCCGAGGTTGGGCACCAGGGTGGTGAACGGGTAGTCGGCGATCTTCGGCCGCGCGCGGCTGATCGCGGCGATCAGCGACGACTTGCCGGCGCTCGGGAAGCCGACCAGGCCGACGTCGGCGAGCACCTTGAGCTCGAGCGTGATCCGGCGGGCCTCGCCCTCCTCGCCGAGCAGCGCGAAGCCGGGTGCCTTGCGGGTGGCGGACGCCAGCGCGGCGTTGCCGAGGCCACCGCGTCCGCCGGCGGCCACGACCACCTCGGCCTCGGCGCCGACCAGGTCGGCCAGGATCTCACCGGTGTCGGCGTCGCTGACGACCGTGCCGTCCGGGACGGCCAGGACGATGTCGTCGGCGTTGGCCCCGTTGGCGTGATCGCCCTTGCCGGGCTGGCCGTTGCCGGCCCGCCGCTGGGACTGGCGGTGGTACTCGACCAGGGTGGTGAGCCCGGGATCGACCCGCAGCACGACCGAGCCGCCGTTGCCGCCGTTGCCGCCGTCGGGACCGCCCAGCGGCTTGAACTTCTCCCGGCGGATGGACGCGCAACCGTGCCCGCCGTTGCCTCCGGCGACCGTCAGGGTCACGGAGTCGACGAAGGAGGGAATGGCCATGGCGAACTTCCGGGTGTGCGTGAGTGGATTGCGGGAACCGCCCTTCATGTTCCCACAGCCGCCGAACGCCCCGCATACCGAGGTCGTTCCGCGGCCCGTGAACGGCCCCCGTCCGGCCGGTCAGGGATCGCCCGGCGGCGCCCAGACCGAGTCGTCCGGACGCCGGCGGGGCGGCACCGGATCCGGCGTTGCGCCCGGGATCACGGAGGGCACCGCCGGCGGCGGCGCAGCCGGCGTCCTCGGCTGGGCAGGACGGGCCGCGCCAGCGGCGGACCAGGCGTCGGACGGTTCCACCGCCGAGCCATCGACGGCCGCGGGACCGATCAGGTCGTCGGCGTCCGTGGCGATGAGGTCGTCCTGGCCGGATTCGGGTTCCTCACCCGTCCGTCGGCGACGGCGCCAGAGCATGACACCCAGCCCTGCGGCCAACACGCCGCCGACGAAACCAGCCACCGGGCCGATCACCACCCAGGCGGGACCCGGGTGGTCGAGCGCATCGGCACGCAGCCCGTACGGCCGGGTGAGTTGATCGGCGTCCCGGAAGTGGACGGCGTTGCCGTCGGCATCGCCGGTGGTGCTCAGCACCTGACCCGGAAATTGCACGGTGACATCGATTGCGCCCAGCCCGGCCCAGCTTCCGCTGTCCGCCGGGCGTCCGGGCGCCACCCCGAGCGGATTGAACGACAGGGTCATGAACTCCCCCACATGGGTGGCGCTCAGCCAGGGCCGGAGCCGCTCCGGGTCGACGGTGCCCCGCAGGTGGCACGAGGGCGTGCCGTTCGCGTCCAGGGACTCGACCACCTCGAGACCGGATGCGCCGCCGAACACGCCGCCTGCGCACTGGAGTTCGTCCATGGCATGAACGATGGTGACGTCGACGACCGCTTCATCGGGTGATCGCCATTCGACCCGGCCGCTCACGTCGCACCCGGCCAGGGTCATCGTCAGCGCCACGGCCAGGCAGGCGACGAGCCGCCGACTCCCAGAAATCACCGGCGTCTCCCTTCCCGGCCGCGGCCCGAAGTGCGAATCGATCCAGTTCGGGCACCGCCGCAGCACCCGATCTGGATCGCTTCGGTGCACCGCGGCACCACCCGTGTCGGCCATCGTTGCACAGCGCACCAACCGCGCCGCCGTCGGCCATCGGGGGACGCCGGTCGCCCGGATCCACCCACCCACCGCCCGCGCTCGCCTAACTATTTAGGGCTCGCTCAACTGAGCGAGCCCTAAATAGTTAGGCGAGCGCTTGGGGTGAGGGACGGCGACCCCGGGCCCATGGAGACGCGACGATGGGGCGGTCCGTCGGGACCGCCCCATCGTGGGAGTTCTGGAGTGTTACTCGGCGAGCGCCACGTTGACGACCTTGCGGCCGCGCCGGGTGCCGAACTCGACGACGCCGGCCCGCAGTGCGAACAGGGTGTCGTCGCCGCCCCGACCCACGCCCTCGCCGGGGTGGAAGTGGGTGCCGCGCTGGCGGACGAGGATCTCGCCGGCGTTGACGGCCTGGCCGCCGAAGCGCTTCACGCCGAGCCGCTGCGAGTTGGAGTCGCGCCCGTTACGGGAGCTGGATGCGCCCTTCTTGTGTGCCATCTCGTGCTACCTCAGCCTTCGATTCCGGTGACCTTGACCTGGGTGTACTTCTGCCGGTGGCCCTGGCGCTTCTTGTACCCGGTCTTGTTCTTGTACTTCAGGATGCGGATCTTCTCACCCTTGGTCTGACCCAGCACCTCGGCGCTGACGCTGACCTTGGCCAGCTTCTTGGCCTCCGTGGTGACGGACTCGCCGTCGACGAGCATCAGCGGGGTCAGCGCAACGCTGTCACCCACCGCCACGTCGACCTTGTCGATCTCCAGGACATCGCCGACGGCAACCTTGTGCTGGCGGCCGCCACTGCGCACGATCGCGTACACGCCTGACCCACTCTCTTCGATCTCGATGAATGCAGATGCCCCGGTGGACGGGCGATCCGGACGAACCGGCATCAGCCGACAGGCCCACGGGCACCGAGGGTCAAGAATACGTGCCCGGCCGGAACAGGGTCAAACCGAGCCGCGGCGAGCCGCGAGGCGACGGCCACCGGCGTCCCCGCGCGGGCCGGTTCCGTCCGCTCCGGCGGGGACGCCGGCCTGGCTCTGCGACCTCAGTCGGTGGTGACCTCGACCACGTTGGCTCCGGAGGCGGCCCGCTGCACCGCGGCGCACCCCTCCTTGGCGCCGGCCAGGCTGGCGTACGCCTGCCCGGTCGCGACCACCTCACCATTGCCGGCCTTGAGCCGGAAACGGTATTTGCCGGCCGAATCCTGGTAGACCTCGAATTTCCCTGCCATCGGTACTCCTTATCCGCGCAGCCTGGACGGCCATCGTCCGGCGTCATCGTAGGACGGCCCCGCGCGCCCCCGCCAGGGTCGGGGCGCAGCCGCGGGCTCTGTCGCACCCGTGACGGGCCCGACGCGCTGAGGCAGGATGGTCCGGTGAGCGATGTCGTGTCTGTCCTACGTCCCGACGGCAACCTGCCGGTGCACCGCTGGCTACCCCAGAGCGGCCGCGGCCCGGGTGTCCTGGTGCTGCAGGAGATCTTCGGCCTCAGTCCCTACATCGAGCAGCGCTGCGCCGACCTGGCCGCGGCCGGGTACGTGGTGTACGCCCCCGAGCTGTACTTCCGGCTGGGCGGGATGACCTTCGACGAGAGCAGCCCGAGCTACGTCCAGGAGGGCATCGGCGCGTCGCAGCGGCTCGACTGGGAGCAGACAACGGCTGACGCCTCCGCGGCCCTGGACGCCCTGCGCGCCGCCCCCGAGGTCACCGGGAAGGTGGCCGTGCTCGGCTTCTGCTTCGGCGGCGGGCTCGGTTTCCAGGTGGCGGCCCGCAACACCCCGGACGTGCTCGTCTCCTATTACGGATCGGCGATCCCCGGTCTCCTCGAGCTGGCGCCGCGGATCATCTGCCCGAGCCTGCACCACTGGGGCCTCGGCGACAGCTTCTTCCCGCCGGCGGTCGTCGCGCAGGTGCAGCAGGCGGTGACCGCGGCCGGCGCCGACTTCCACACCTATGAGGGCGCCGAACACGCCTTCGACAACCCGCACCCGATGTTCTTCCACGCCGAGGCGTCCGCACTGGCGTGGACCCGGACGCTCGCCTTCCTGGCCGAGCACCTGGCGTCCGAACCATCGGCCGGCAATATCACCACCTAGAGAAATACCGATTGTCGCACTCGATGGAGCGCTGAAACGATTTGTCACAGTGCTGCCCGTCATCGAGTGCGCCAATCGGTATTCAGCGGTCGCTGAAATCGTTGGGGCAGGTCACCAGCCTTGCGGACCCGAACGCCGATCCCGGTCGTCGCGGCGACGGGGCTCGGAGAGGTCACGGAGGCGGTCGGCCAGCCAATCGCGAGCCTGGCCGAGCCCGTGGCCGAGATCGGAGAAGATCCGCCCCAGGCTCTCGTCGAGCCGGGAGAACTCCTCGCCGTAGTGCCGGGCGGCGGCGGACGCCTCGGCCGAGATGCTGGCGGCGGCGTCGTCCTCACGCCGGGGGTAGTCGCCGCCGAGAATCGCCCGGTAGCTGCCGGAGGTGACCCAACGATCGAGTTCACCGGCCCGGACGACGGCGAACGGGTGGGTCTGGGTCTCGACGATCAGCACCCGCAGCAGCAGGTCGCGGACGTCGTCGTTGGCGTGGTACTCACCGGCCTGGGCCAGGAAAGCCTCGGCGTTGAGCTCGTCGATCCGGCCGCCCGAGGCCATCTTCATGTGTGCCCGCAGCGCCACCTGCGGCTGTTGATCGGCCAGCAGTCCGGCCCGATCGGCGGACAGCTCCGACTTGCGCTGCCATTCCAGCAGCGCCGCGATCACCGCCCGGACGCCGAGCGCGCCGAACGGGATGACGAACAAGGTGGTGGACAGTGCCAGCAGCACGCCGAGCAACGTCCGATAGACGGCATGCCCGCTGAGCACGTGACCCAGCTCGTGCCCCAGCACGAAGCGGAGCTCGTCGTCGTCCATCACGTCGACCAGGCCGGAGTTGAGCACGATCACCGGCCGGTCCAGGCCGATCGTCATCGCGTTGATGATCGGGTCGGCCCGGATGAACAGCTCGGGCAACTCGCCGGCATCCAGGACCTCACCGGCCTCGCGGTACAACCGGTACACCCTGGCGAACTGCCGTTCATCGGCGCGCACCGCCGAGCCGAGCAGCAGCATCCGCACCGCCCGCTCGTTGAGGAAGCCGGACAGCTGCTTCAGGATCACGTCGAAGCCGCGCAGCTTGCGCAGCGCCACCAGGGCCCCGCGGTCGGCGGGGTGCTCCCAGGCCCGCGAACTTATGGAGGGCAGCCGCACACGGGGTGTCTCGCTCATGACCTCCAGTCTGCCCTGCCCCCGATCACGCCTGAGGCGGTAGGTTCTGACTACGCCTAAAGGGTGGGTCGATTCGTCGCATCCCGAGGGTGAGCAGCGGTTCTTCACGCTGCGCGGTATCAACGGGACACCTGGTGTCTCCTGACGCATGTGGGAACAGGGACGCTGATGGCTGCATCGGATGTGACAGGCCGCCCGGACGCGACGGAAACCTCCGTCTGGGTCCGGGCCGCCGCGTGCTTCGGGCGCTGGCAGGACGGCGAGTCGGCCGCCCTGGACGAGCTCGTCCGGCTGATGACGCCCGTGCTGTGGCACACGGTACGGGCCTACGGGTTGAGCCAGGCCGCGGCCGAGGACGCCGTCCAGAACACCTGGCTGGCGCTCGTCCGCAACGGGCACCAGGTGGCGCAGGCGGCGGCGATCGGCGGCTGGCTGCTGACCACCGCCCGTCGCACGGCCTGGCGGACCAAGACGGCGGACGGCAAGGCCACCGCGGTCGAGGACACCCAGCTCGCCGCGGGGTTGCCCCCGTCCGAGGCCGCCGAGACCAGCGCCCTGGAGGGGCTGGCCGGTTCGGCTCTGTGGGACCACGTCCGGGCGCTCGACGAGCGATGCCAGCGACTGCTGCGCATCGTTGCGTTCGACGACCGTCCCGACTATGCGGGCCTCGCCCAGAACCTGGGGATGCCCATCGGCAGTATCGGCCCGACCCGGCGCCGCTGCCTCGACAAACTGCGCAGCTCGCTGGAGAAAGGTGGCCAACTGTGAACGCCGAGGAACGTGACCCCCTGTTGGTCGCCATCAACCGGATGTACTCCGAACTCGATCCCCCGCCCGCCGGCCTGACCGAACGGGTGCTCGCCGCGCTGGCGGTCGATGATCTCGATCTGGAATACGAGCTGCTCACCATGGTGCACCGCTCGCAGCAGCTGGCCGGCGTCCGCAGCGGCGACGACCAGAAGCTGGTGATGGAGTTCACTGCACCCGGCGTCACTGTCATGTTGCGGATCAGCCCCGTGGACGCCGGCCACCGCCGGATCGACGGCTGGGTCACCCGCACCACGGACGCAAAAGGAGACTCGCCCGAGCTGGCCGCATCGCTGTGGCAGGAGGGCGCGACTCACACGTCATCGGTCGGGACCCATGGTCGCTTCGAGTTCGCCAGGGTGCCGCGTGGACTCACTCGCCTCGATCTCAACGCCGACAGCGACAACGCCTTTCGGACGACACTCTTCGAAATCTAGCAATCACCCCCAACGGAGGACCACGTGAGTGACTACACGCCCGCAAGCGACAAGCCCGAGGACGAGCAGCCCTCGGTGACCAAACGGCCAGTCGTACGCGACCCCTTGGACCGCGACCCGGTGGCCCCGCCCAGGCCGCTTCTCGATCTCGTGTCCGGCCGAGTACTTGATCCATCGACCGCGATGAAGATCCGGGGAATCGCACCTCGTGCGACGGTCTACGTGAGTGATCGGTTGCTGGTACCGACCGCGCGGCTGAAAGACGTGCTGGCGCTGCTGAACAAGGTTGGGGAAGGCAAGGGCTGGGTGGTCGTACCTGACGAGGACTTCCGACCTTGGGAGGTCACCATCCCGGACCCGCGGAATCCGGAGCGAGAGATAGCCCTTGGTCGCGCGCGGGTTGCGATCGAGGTGGCCGAAGGGCAGGCCGCATCAGCGCCCGATGCGTGGATCCTCTTGCAGTTGGCGCGCGCCGTGGACCGTACGGGCACCGTCGGTGTGGGGCTGGACCACGCTGTGTTCTCCTCCGCTGGCCCGACCGCCAATCCGATGCACGACCCCAACCCGATGCACGACCCCAACCCGATGCACGACCCCAACCCGATGCACGACCCCAACCCGATGCACGACCCCAACCCGATGCACGACCCCAACCCGATGCACGACCCCAACCCGTCACGCGTGAATGGCAGGAACCCTGTCAACTGCATCGGCCCAAAGCCGTACAGGTGCAGCGACAAAGACCTGGGAAAACTGCGTCCAGTGGTCGCAATTCTGGACTCCGGTTGCGACACGACGCACCCGTGGCTGAACGGTGTCGTCGATGAGTCGGTGACCATGGACGGTCCGATCGGCCATACCGATCCATCGACCGATTCGGAGGAACATGGCGATCTGGCCGGCCCGCTGGATGGCGCCCTAGATACCAATTCGGGCCACGGCACATTTATTGCGGGCCTGATCCATCAGGCCTGCCCTGACGCGAACATCCTCAGTTGGCGATTGGTCGACTCCGAAGGACCAGTCGCGGAATCCGACTGGGAACGGGCACTCTCGCAGGTGGTCAAGCTGGTGCAGGCGTACCGCCGCGGTGAACCGGAAGGACGCCGGATCGATGTACTGTCCCTGTCGATGGGCTACTACCACGAGACCGCGGAGGACACCGAGGCTGTCGAGACCGCGCGGCTGATGCTGGGAGCCCTGGGCGCGATGGGTGTGGTCGTCGTCGCTTCGGCGGGCAACGACGCTACCGCGCGCCCGCAATTTCCTGCTGCGCTGGCTCCGTGGCGCGTCGATCCCACTCCACCGATCGCGCTCCCCGTTCGACCGGACACCCTGCCACTCGTTAGCGTCGGCGCTCTCAACCCCAACGGCACCGATGCGTTGTTTTCCAACACCGGCCCGTGGGTACGCGCCTGGGCTCCCGGGGTTGCACTCGTCAGTTGCCTGCCCACCTGGAATGGCGGCTTCCTTCCGCCGGCTCGGGTGACCTACGAGGGCCGCACCCGCGAGGGTTTTGATCCCGACAATTTCGCCGCTGGGTACGGGACTTGGACGGGGACATCCTTCGCCGCTCCGTTGCTCGCCGGCCGAATCGCGGCGAGTCTGCTGCGACACATGCCTGTGACCGAGGAGGACGTTCGCGCCACCAGCGCCAAGCGTGGTTGGAAGGCCATTGAGGCAAACACCGAACTGGTGCTGCAGACGACCTAGCCGTAGCCATGCCACGATGAGGGCGTGCTCACCGCCGCCCAACTGCACTCCCGTGCCATGGATGCGAACGGACGGGGCAGGTACCGGGAGGCCAAGCGCCATTTCCTGAAAGCGCTTGAACGAACGGACGACCCCTCGCTGCTTGTCGCACTGCAGCGAGGATTGAGCTACGCGGAAACCGAGCTCGGCAACGCAGTCCGAGGGCTCGAACTGCTCGATGGCGCCATCATCGACGCAGTTGGGCTGAGTGACCTGGAGCGAGGCATGCTGCTCTCACAGCGCGGCCTGGTCCGGATTCGGCTCGGCGATGGGCGCGGATCGCTCGCCGACTACATGGCCGCCGAGCCACTGGTGGCCGGCCACCCGGAGGAATTGGCTCGCATCGGCGTGAATCGCGGAAACATCTTCCTCGACCGAGGCGACGTGGCCGCAGCGATCGCCGACTACAGCATGGCTCTGGAACAGTTCGACCGCGTGGGGCGCGCGGATGGAAGGGCGAAAGCTCTCAACAACCTGGGATACGCGCACATGCTTGCCGGTGACCTGGTGCGGTCCCTGCGTCTGTTCGCGGACGCATATGAGATTCTGCGCATCGAGGCCCCTGCGCTGCTCGCGACACTCGATCAGGATCGAGCTGAGGCGCTGTTGTCAGCTGGGCTGTCCGAAGAGGCCGAGCAACTCCTCCGGAGCGCCGCAGCGCGATTCGGTGCGCGAAGAGTCCGACTGCGCCAAGCCGGTGCCGAAATGTCTCTGGCGCAACTCCTCGCTTGGGACGACCCCAGAGCTGCAGCCAGGGTCGCAGCCCGTGCCGCCAGGCGCTTCGAACGCTCGGGAGCCCCTCATCAGGCGCTGCGTAGCCTGGCGGTGAAGGCAGCCTGCGACCTGGCTCGTGGCGTTGCCGACATCGTCGAGGCCGAGAGGCTTCTCACTGAACTGCGTGAGCTTGGTCTCCAGCGAGACGTTCGGCAGCTGCAGATTCTGCTCGCCGGCGCAAAAGGACAAGCCAGTGCACTCCGCTTGCCACCCAATACACCACTGCCATTGCGCCTCATCGCGGCCGACCTGCGCGCCCGCGAGGCGGAAGCTGCCGGTCAGACCGGGCGCTCGATGCGCATCGTCCGGGACGCGCTCAACCAGCTATCAGCATGGCAGGCCACCTTCGGTAGCCTCGACCTCCAGACCTCTGCGGCTGGCCACGCCGAACCGCTGCTTGAGCGTGGGCTCAGGTTGGCTGTAGCAAGCGGCCGTACCCGCGTGGTGTATCAGTGGGTCGAGCGCACCGGCGCCTTGACCGGCCGTCTGAATCCGCTACGTCCCCCGGCGAATCCGGAGATTGCAGCCGATCTGACTCGATTGCGCGCCCTGAGCCAGGAGGACAATCCGGGTCCAGCAGAGGCGCACGAGCGAGATGGACTACTCAAGCGGGTGCGTGAGTGGGCATGGCTGCATGAAGGCGCAGCAGAGTTACAGGATCTAGTGTCGCTCGACCGGCTGCGCGACGAGCTCGCGATCTGCCAAGCGACGCTGGTCGCACCGTTCACCGTTGGTGACGACGCGTTTGCGCTGACTGTCAGCCGCCGTGCCAGCCGGGTGACCAGGATCTGTGGGACCGCGGCACTACGTCACGAACTCGCCGGTCTGCCAGCTGACCTCGACCTCGCCGCAGCTGATCTGTTCCCTGCCCTACAGGTAGCTGTGGCCGAGTCCTTGCGCGAGCGGATGGCAACACTCGATGCGCTGATCCTCAAACCCGTGCGCTCGCAACTGACTACCCAACGGATCGTGATCAATCCGCTAGGCCTCTTTTCCGGCTTACCATGGACGTTGATGCCCTCACTGACCGGCCTCTCGGTGACCATTCCGCGCAGCGCCACCGCCTGGGTTGCGGCGCGACAGCAGCCTCACGAATTCGCCCGCGCGGGGTTCGCGGCAGGTCCACGTCTGCCCCGGTCCGCCAGCGAGGTCATCCAAGCGGCGAGCCACTGGTCGGCGGCGGCGGTATTGACCGGGCCGGAAGCCACTGCCGCAGCGGTCAGCGATCTCGCTGGCCGAGTCGATCTGCTGCATCTAGCAGCCCACGGCCAGCATGTCGCGGAGAACCCGCTGTTCAGCAATCTCGAGTTGGCTGACGGGCCTTGGTTCGGCTATGACCTCGACCAGTTGCCACAGGTGCCCGAAACAGTCATCTTGTCGGCCTGCGAACTCGGCGCAACCACGATCCGCCGCGGCGACGAGTTGCTCGGCCTCACCACCGCTTGGCTGCACGCGGGCGCGCGCTGCGTGATCGCCTCCCCGGCCAGCGTGTCGGACGAGGTGGCGGCGGCCATCCTGCCCGACATGCACGCGGAACTGGCCCGCGGCCTGCCGCCCGCGGACGCGCTGGCGTCTGCGACGGCGAAGCACCCGGAGCTGTTGTCCACCTTCCAGTGCTACGGCGCCGGATGGTGAATCGCCGATTTCTCTCATCCCGGGCTTGCCCCCGGATCTCGAAAGCGGAGGCCAGGCGACCGAGAGACCCCGGCCGGGATGACGAAGGGCGCGGGCGACGAAGTACCCGGGATGACCAGGTCGCCGGGCGACAACGTCTCCGAACACTCAGACCAGGAAGCGCGCGACCGCGGCAACGACCTTCCCTGCGGATGCGCGATTGAACGAATGCGCCCCGGGGACGCCGACGATGGTCGGTTGCGCTCCCCCGGCCTGTTCGGACGCCTTGCGCACGTCGTCCGGTGAGCCGAACGGATCGCGTTCGCCCTGGACAACCAGGACCGGTCCGGTGACGCCGGCCAACTCGGCGATCCGCGAGTTCTCCGGCTTGCCGGGCGGATGCAGCGGGAAGGCCAGACAGACCACACCCGCCTGCCGGTCGTCGTAGCAGCGGCAGGCCACCCGGGCGCCGGCGCTGCGCCCGCCGGCCCACAACGGCAGGCCGGCGTACTCCCGCGCCGCCCAGTCGAGCGCCGGGCGCCAACCCTCGTCCAGGATCGGCGGCCGGGCGGCGACCCGCTTGCCGGCCACCCGCCAGGGCTGTTCGTGCAGCACCACCACGACCCCGCGCGACGGCAGTTCGGCGGCCAGCGTGAGCAGATCGAAGGAGTGCGTGCGACCACCCGCGCCGTGGCCCAGCAGCAGCACCGCGCGTGGGTCGTCCGGTGCGTGCACGGTGAGCCGGGACGGCCCGTGCGGCGTCCCCAGGGTCGGCAGCCTCATGACGGCATTCTCCCGCCACCGGAGGCGGTTCGTGGGCACCTGTCACCATTGGGTGCATGGACGTGACCTGGATCGGGGCCGCGCTCGGCGTGGCGGCGTTGCTGGTGTGGGCGTGGCGGGCCCAGCGGCGCAAATTCGCCGACGAGATGTTCGCGGGCGTGATCCCGGGGCTCGCCCCGCTGCCCGGACAGGCCGATACCCGGCTGCCGGTCCCGGGCGGCGCCGAGTACAGCGGCGAGATAGCAGTCGCCTTCAACCCGCCCCGCGGCGTGGGCCCGGGGATGGCCGGCACCGTCGTGGACGGCAAACCCGAGACGCGCGACGTGATGGCCACCATCATCGACCTGGCCGCCCGCGGCCACCTGCGGGTGACCGTGGTGGAGAATCCACGCTCCCGCGGCGGCAAGGATTGGGAGCTGCACGTCGCCGACGCCCCACCCAACGACCCACTCGACCCCATCGAGCGCCGCCTGCTGGACGGCCTGTTCATCGAAGCACCCGACGTCCGGCTGTCCGAGCTTCCGCACCAGGGCAACCATGCGATCACGGACTTCCAATACGCCCTGGCCAACGCCGCCTACGAGCGCGGCTACTTCCGGCTGATCACCGGCATGCACCCCGTCCGGGTGGTCTGGATCGTGGCCGGCCTGTTGCTGCTGGTCGGTTTCGGCACCGGCACCGGGGCCGCGATGGCGGCCGGCGCGGTCGCCGCCCTGGGTGGCGCGCTGATCGGCGCCCGCACCACCCAGCGTCCGGTGCGCACCGCCGAGGGGACGGCGCTGCGCGTCCAGACCCTCGGGTTCAAGCGGTACCTGGAGACGGCCGAGGCCGAGCAGTTCTCCTACGAGGAGGCCGCCGGCATCTTCTCCAAATACCTGCCGTGGGCGATCGTCCTCGGGGTCGCCGACCACTGGGTGAAGGTGTTCGGCGATCTGGCGGCCCGCGCCCACGCCGACGGCTATGACGACGACTTCGACCTGGTCTGGCTAGGCGTGATGGGCTGGGGCGTGCATGACGCGATGTTCTCGCTCGCCCTGTTCTCGGCCATGGACGGCGTCGGCGACCTCGGCGGCCTGGCGGACGCCGGCGCCCTGGGCGACGTGTTCGGCGACGCCGGCGGCATGTTCGACAGCGGCACGATCGACGGCCTCGGCGCGGACGCCGGCGCAGCGTTCGGCGACTTCGGCGGCGGATTCTCCGGCGCGGACGCCGGCGGTGATTTCGGTGGCGGCGGCTGGGGCGACTTCGGCGGCGGCGGCGACTTCGGCGGGGGCTTCGGCGGCGACTGAGCACCCGCCGGCCCGGGGCCGAGACAGCTGACCCCGCCGACCCGGGGGTGTCGAATAGGTTCGATACCCGGGCCGGTGAGCCCGGTCTGACATGCTGAACCCATGGCGCCGATGGAGTTCCCCAACCTGTACGCCCACGGCTTCGTCCGGGTCGCGGCGGCCACGCTGCCGATTGCGATGGTGCAGCCCGAGGCGAACGCCCGGGCGATCCTCGCCCAGGCGCGCGAACTGGCCGCCGACGGGGTGGCGCTGGCGGTCTTCCCCGAGCTCTGCCTGACCGGCTACTCGATCGAGGACCTGCTGCTGCAGGACACCGTCCTGGACGCCGCGGAGGCGGCCGTGGCGTCCGTCGTGGAGGGCTCGGCCGAATTGGGCATCGTGCTGGTGATCGGCGCTCCCCTGCGCAGCCTGCACCGCATCTACAACTGCGCGATCGTGATCCACCGCGGGCAGATTCTCGGGGTGGTGCCGAAGTCGTACCTGCCCACCTACCGTGAGTTCTACGAGCGCCGGCAGATCGCGCCCGGCGACGACGTCACCGGCGAGATCCGGGTGGCCGGGGTGGACGTGCCGTTCGGCCCCGACCTGCTGTTCGCCGCGGACGACGTCCCGCATTTCGTGCTGCACGTGGAGATCTGCGAGGACATGTGGGTGCCGATCCCGCCCAGCGCCGAGGCCGCGCTGGCCGGGGCGACGGTGCTGGCGAATCTCTCCGGCTCACCGATCACGGTCGCGAAGTCGGTGGAGCGGCATCAGCTGTGTGCCGCCAACTCGTCGCGCTGCCTGGCCGCCTACGTCTACGCGGCGGCCGGCGAGGGCGAGTCGTCCACCGACCTGTCCTGGGACGGCCAGACCATGATCTACGAGAACGGCACCCTGCTGGCCGAATCGGAGCGTTTCCCGAGCGGCCCGCGGGCGTCCGTCGCGGACGTGTTCACCGCCCGGCTGCGCCAGGAACGCTTCCGGATGGGCACCTTCGACGACAACCGCCGGGCACACGCCGAGCGGGTGGACGGCTTCCGCTGGATCGCCTTCACGCTCGACCCGCCGTCCGGGGACCTGGGGCTGAGAAGGGACGTTGCCCGCTTCCCGTTCGTGCCGGCCGACCCGGCGCGGCTCGCCCAGGACTGCTACGAGGCGTACAACATCCAGGTCAGCGGGCTCGAGCAGCGACTCAGGGCGATCGGCCAGCCGAAGCTGGTGATCGGCGTCTCGGGCGGCCTCGACTCCACCCACGCCCTGATCGTGGCCGCCAAGGCGATGGACCGGCTGGGACGCCCGCGCACCGACATCCTGGCGTTCACCATGCCGGGCTTCGCGACGTCCGACCACACCCGTAACAACGCCACCCGGCTGGCCGAGTCGCTGGGCGTCACGTTCGCCACCCTGGACATCACCGGCACGGCCCGCACCATGCTGGCCGAGATGGACCACCCGTTCGCCGGCGGCGAGCCGGTCTACGACATCACCTTCGAGAACGTCCAGGCCGGGCTGCGCACCGACTACCTGTTCCGGCTGGCCAACCAGCGCGGCGGCATCGTGCTCGGCACCGGCGACCTGTCCGAGCTGGCGCTGGGCTGGTGCACCTACGGCGTCGGCGACCAGATGAGCCACTACAACGTCAACGGCGGCGTCCCGAAGACGCTGATGCAGCACCTGATCCGCTGGGTGAGCGCGTCCGGGCAGTTCAGCGACGAGGTCGGCGAGGTGCTGCACGCCATCCTCGACACCGAGATCACCCCCGAACTGGTGCCCACCACGCCCGGCGAGAAGCCGCAGTCGACCGAGGCGTCCATCGGCCCCTACAACCTGCAGGACTTCACCCTCTACCACGTGCTGCGGCACGGCACGACGCCCTCGACGATCGCCTTCCTGGCCCTGCACGCCTGGTCGGACGCCGCCCGCGGCGACTGGCCCGAGGGATTCCCCGACGACAAGCGGGTGGGCTACGACCTGCCGACGATCAAGAAGTGGCTGGAGGTGTTCCTGCGCCGATTCTTCGGCTTCGCCCAGTTCAAGCGCTCCGCGCTGCCGAACGGCCCGAAGGTGGTGCGCGGCGGATCCCTCTCCCCGCGCGGCGACTGGCGGATGCCGTCCGATGTGTCGGCGACCCTCTGGCTCGACGAACTGAATCGCAACGTCCCGTGACCGATCGAGAACGGACGGCGGTGACCGGCGTCGTCTTCGACGTCGCCAATGTGATCGTGGACTGGGACCCGCGGCGGACACTGCCCGGCGCACTCCCCCAGGACGTGGTCGACGAGTTCTTCGCGTCCGAGGAGTTCTGGGAGCTCAACGAGCTGTGGGACTGCGGGCTGCCGGTCGGCGAGGCCATCGCCTGGATGGACCGCCGGGCACCCCACCTGGGCGACGCCTTCCGGGTCTATGTCGATCGGTACCGGCACTCGGTCACTGGCCTGGTGCCCGGCACCACCGAGGTGATCCGCGAGCTGCTCGCCGCCGGAGTGCCGTGCTTCGGCCTGACGAACTGGCCGACGGAGACCTTCTCGGTCGCCCGCGACGCCGGTCCGGTGATCGATGAGCTCGCCGGCGTGGTGGTCTCCGGCGACGTCGAGTTGACCAAACCCAACCCCGAGATCTACCGGGTGGCCCTGCGACACTTCGGCCTGACGGCCGGCGAGACGGCGTTCGTGGACGACCGGCAGAACAACGTGGACGCCTCGATCGAGGTGGGCATGACCGGCCTGCTGTTCACCGACGCGGCCCGGCTGCGCGACGACCTGACCGGGCTCGGGCTGCTGTGCCGGTGAGCAGGGAACGGCCGCGGATCAGCCCGCCGCAGCTGCCGCCGCTGATCGGGCGCGAGCTGGGGGCCGAGGCGGACGGGACCGCCCTCACCGAGGCGCTGCTGTCCTGGCACGTCGCCGAGGCGTCCGCGATCGGGGCGGAGATCGGCGACTCGCGGCTCACCCGGCTGCCGTCCGGCCGGCTGTCGACGCGTCGGCTGCGGCTCTCCGAGGTCGAGGTGGACGACCCGGTCACGGTGACCTGGGACGCCCCGCGCTCGACCTGGCGCGGCGTGGCCGTGACCGGCGGCAGCATCGGCGTGCTGGACGTGTCCGGGGCACACTGGAACAACGTCGTGCTGCGCGGCGTCCGGATCGGCTACCTCAACCTGCGCGAGGCGTCCGTATCGGACGTCGAACTGATCGGCTGCCGGATCGGCACCCTCGACCTGGTCGGCGCCACGACGACCCGGATGGCCCTCGCCGAATGCCGGGTCGACGATCTCGATCTGCGCGCCCGCAAGGGCGAACACCTTGACCTGCGCGGCCTGGACGTGGTGCGGTTGAACCGCCTGGACGGCGCCGACAGCCTGGCCGGGGCAACCATCACCGACGAGCAGGCCCGCTGGCTGGGACCGATCCCGGCCGGCGCCCTGCGCATCACCATCGCCGAGGAGGACTTGTGACCGCCCTGATTTTCGACGTCGCCAATGTGATCGTGGACTGGGACCCGATCCGGGCACTGGAGGGCGTCGTCGACAGCGAGCGGGTCGCCGCCTTCCTCGGCTCGGAGGTGTTCTGGGAGATCAACGCCCGCACCGACGCCGGCATGCCGTTGCGGGACGGACTGGTCGAGATGGACGACCGGGCACCCCACCTCGCCGAGGTCTATCGGGTGTACCTGGAGCGGTTCCCGCTGACCGTGAGCGGGCCCGTGCCCGGCACGGCCGAGGTGATCGGCGACCTGCTGGCCGCCGGGGTTCCCTGCTTCGGGTTGTCCAACTGGGCCAAGGAGAACTTCAACATCGCCCGCCGCGCCAACCCGGTGATCGACCAGCTCGCCGACGTGATCGTCTCGGGCGAGGTCGGCCTGGCCAAACCCGATCCCGACATCTTCCGCTACGCGCTGGAGCGCTTCGGGCTCGAGCGGGACGCCTCGCTGATGATCGACGACACCCAGGAGAACCTGGATTCGGCGGCGAAGGTGGGGCTCGGGACGGTGCTCTTCACCTCGGCCGACCAACTACGCGCCGACCTGCAGGCTCTAGGACTGCTCTGACCCCGACCGTGACACCCGCCGGTCGAGAGTCGAACCCCGTCGCTGGTCGAGCTTGTCGAGACCCCCTTCCTAGGCACCCAACCGCGCGCGTCGGTCCATCCTGCCGAGCCCCTTCGCGGTCTGGCGAAGCCGGTGCGACAAGCTCAACCAGCGTGGGGTTTCGACAAGCTCAACCAGCGACAGGTAGTCAGGGGCGCAGCGGGCGTCCGGCGCGATCGCGCGGCTGCCCGGCCAGCAGGACGATGCCGTCGATCAGCGGCCAGAGCGCCCCGAGCCCGAGAGTCAACCAGGTGACCAGGATCTGCGCAATGGCCATTCCCACATTGCCCAGGTAGAACCGGCCGATGCCGAGGCTGCCCAGGAAGATCTGCAACAGGCCGGCGACCAGCTTGCTCTTGTCCGAGTAGGGCAGCCCGGTGAGCGGGTCGACGCCGTAGGGCGCCAGGGCCTGCGGCGCGTAGGGGTTCGCCTGCGGCACCATCGCCATGCCGTAGGCCGGCGCGGGCGGCTGGGTGGGGTAACTCGAGTACTGCGGCGCACCCTGCGGCTGATACTGCGGGTACTGGTAACCGCCGTCGGCCTGCTGCTGAGGCTCCGGCTGGGTGGGTGGGTAAGGGTTCTGACTCATTGCGTGCTCCTGGATCCTTCACCCTCAGGATAAGTGGTGGCGGCAGTCACCCGAGCCAATCGTGCGGGCCTGAACACCGCTCTCGCCATCCGGCAAGGTGTGCAGCGACGGGCCGATCCGGCGTCCGGCTGGCCGGGGCAGCGGACTGCTGGAATCCTGGGCGGGTGTCGATCGCAACCATGTCCCCGATGGATCAGGGGCGGGCCGCCCGACTGCGACGGATGAAGCTGGTCGCGCTCGGCCTGCTGCTAGCGGCCGCGGTCGTCTACCTGGCCACGCTGCGGGTCTCCGCCGACGGGGTCTGGGGATTCGTCAACGCCGGCGCCGAGGCGGCCATGGTCGGCGCCCTGGCCGACTGGTTCGCGGTGACCGCACTGTTCCGCCATCCGCTCGGGCTGCCGATCCCGCACACCGCGATCATTCCGCGCCGCAAGGACGACATCGCGCGGAACCTGCAGGCCTTCTTCACCGAGAACTTCCTCACCGAGGACGTCGTCCGCGAGCGGGTGGCGGCGGCGCGGGTCGGCGTCCGGTTGGGTGCGTGGCTGCAGGTGGACGCCCACGCGGCCCGGGTGGTTGCCGAGGGCTCCCGGCTGGCCCGGGTCGCACTGGCGCGGGTCTCCGACGACGACGTCACCCATCTGGTGGCCGAGGTGATCGTGCCGCGGCTGCGGTCCGAGCCGCTGGCGGGCGCCGCCGGCGACCTGCTGGACGCCATCGTGCGCGACGGCGCGCATCGCGGGCTGGTCGACCTGGTGGTCGGCGAGGTGCACGACTGGCTGCGCCGGCATCCCGACACCTTCGACGGCATCGTGGGCGAGCGGGCACCGCGCTGGGCACCGGGCTTCGTCAACCGCCGGGTGGCGCACTGGACCTACGAGCAGGCGATGGACTGGCTGTGGGCGATCCGGCGCGACCGGAACCACCCCACCCGGGCCGCCCTGGACGACCTGCTGCGCCAGGTGGCGGGCGACCTGCAACACAACCCTGTGGTCGCCGAACGCGCCGAAAGGCTGAAGGACCGGCTGCTCAGCCACCCGCAGACCGCCGAGACGATCGTCAGCCTCTGGACGACCGTCCGGGCCTCCCTGGACGGCGCGCTGGCCGCCGAGTCCTCCGAGTTCAAGCAGCGGGCCGTCCGGGCCGTGCAGCGCTTCGGCGCCTCACTGCTCGACGACGAGACGCTCCGCACCCGCCTGGAGGGCCGCCTCGAGGACGCCGCCGCGTTCGTCGTCCGGAGTTATGGCGCCGAGCTGTCCACCGTGATCAGCCACACCATCGAACGCTGGGACGGCCGCCAGGCCGCCCGCCGGATCGAGCTGCACGTGGGCCGCGACCTGCAGTTCATCAGGATCAACGGCACGGTGGTCGGCTGCCTGGCCGGCCTGGCGATCCACGCGGTGAGCCTGCTGGTGGGTTGAGTCCCGCACGTCTGGGCATCGCGTCATCCCGGGCTCGCGCCGAGATCCCTGCGAACCCGCCGGTCGAGCGCGTCGAGACCCTGGCGAACCCGTCGGTCGAGCCTGTCGAGACCCTGGCGAACCCGTCGGTCGAGCCTGTCGAGACCCCGCGAACCTGGTTTCGACAAGCTCAACCAGCGGGCTGACGGGTCAGCGCAGCCGGTAGCCCAGGCCGGGCTCGTTGATCAGGTGGCGGGGCTCGGCCGGATCGGGCTCGATCTTGCGGCGGATCTGGTTGGCGAAGACCCGCAAATAGTGATGCTCTCGGCTGTACCCCGGCCCCCACACAGCCCGGAGCAGCTCGTCGTGCGGCACGACCTTGCCGGCCCGGCGGGCCAGCTCGGCCAGCAGCCGCCACTCGGTCGGCGTCAGGTGGATCGGCGCGCCCGCGCGCGAGGCGAGATGGGCGGCGAAGTCGAGGGTCAAGCCGTCCTCGTCGAAGACCGGCGGCGCTTCGGCCTCGGCGCTGCTCCGGCGCAGCGACGCCCGCACCCGCGCCATCAGCTCGTCGATGTTGAACGGCTTGCTGACGTAGTCGTCGGCGCCCTCGTCCAGGGCCTCGATCTTGTCGTCGGCCTGCTGCCGGGCCGACAGCACGATCACCGGGATGCGCGAGCGGAGCCGCAGCCGGCGCAGCACCTCGACCCCGTCGATGTCGGGCAGGCTCGGTCGCCGCGAACCTGATCTCGCTGGCGATCGTCATCGCAGTGGCGCTGCTGATGGGTTTCCGGACGGGTGCCGGCGTGCTGGCATGGCTCGCGGTGCTCGGCATCCTGCTGCTGTTCACGCTGGCCCTGACCTGGGTCGCGGTGATTCCCGGGTTGACCGCGAAGACCGTGGACGGCGCGAGCGCGTTCTCGTATCCGCTCATCTTCCTGCCGTTCATCAGCTCGGCCTTCGTGCCCACCCAGACGATGCCGGGCCCGGTCCGCTGGTTCGCCGAGCATCAGCCGGTGACGTCCATCGTCGACTCGATCCGGGCCCTGTTCGCGCAGCAGCCCGTCGGCGCCGCGCTCTGGACGGCGCTGGCCTGGTGCGTCGGCGTCCTCGTCGTCGGCTACGCGTTCGCGATGCTCACCTACCGCCGGCGGGCGCAGGTCTCGGCGGGCAGCGGCTGAGGCTCCCTGTCGAGGGAGGGGTCTCGACACGCTCGACCGGCGACGGATCAGCGCGTCCCCGGCGGCTTCGTCCAGCTGATGGTGTGGCGGAAGCCCACGCGATGGCGCATCGCGGCACCGGGCATGACGGCGTCCGCGATCTCCCGCAGCTCGGCGAAGGTGAGGGCCGGGTCCTTCACCGGAAACGGCGGTTGCCGGGGGCCCTCCGTGCTGGGCCAGGGGTGGTGCACGAAGCCGATCACCGGGTTGGTGACCACCGACCAGAGATCCCAGGCGAGGTCGGCCGGGCCGGCGGGACGCGCCAGGCCGACGGAAAGGAAGCGCCCACCGGGCGCCAGCAGGCGGCGCACCTCGGTGAGCGCGGCAGCGGCGTCCAGGTGATGAAGGACCGCCACCATCGTGATCAGGTCGAAGGGGCCGTCGAGTTCGGCCAGTTGCTCGGAGCCGATCCGGACGTTGCCCAGGTGGTCGCAGTGCCGCGCCGCGACGGTCCTCATGTCCTGATCGACGTCGGTGCCCACGACCTGCTCGAAGCGCGGCGCCAGCACGGAAACTAGCTCGCCCCGCCCGCATCCGACGTCGAGGGCCGTCCGCCGTCGATCCGGCAGGTTGGCGAGGATCCAGCTGTGGAAGTAGTCGTTGTGGCTCCACGGATGCCGCGCGTTGACCCCGTCCAGCCAACGCACCACTCGTCCACCGATGCCGTCCGGCCCCATACCGCTGCGTCCCACCGGTGCAGTCTGCCAGCCCTCGATCCACCCGGCCGCCGCCCGCGCCGGCCTCGTCGGGACGCGACGCGTGCGGGTCGCCGGGCGCCCAACCTCAGGACTCGCGTGGGGCGGCCTCGCCCTCGGCGCCGTCCACCACGGGCTCGTCGTGCGGGGCGGGGCCGGACGGCGTGGCGGGCTCATCGCGAGCGGTGGCCTTCTCGATCGCGCGCAGCGTGCGGCTATCCGAGCCGCGGCGCGCGCTGGCGCGATACGACGTCCGGATCTCGCGAGTCACGACGTCGGTGAGCTGCCGCCACGGGTCGGCGGTGACCATCAGCCAGACACCGCGCTTGCCCCACATCTCGTCCTCGAGCACGTCGAGCGCGGCGCGTGCGATGCCGGTGGCGTCCGTGACGGCACCGATGTCGGCGAGCAGCCGGCGCTGCACCTCGGGGGCGAGGCGGCGGCGGGCCTGCCGGACGAAGCGGTCCCGGTCGGACTCGTCCGGGCCGTCCGAGAAGGGCCCGCAGCTGCGCAGCGAGGACAGGAAGGAGCGGAGTTCGTCGTCGCTCCAGATTGCGTCGTTCATGGTCGTGTCGGTTCTGTTCGAAGGGTCGGTCGAGCTGCATGGCCGGCCGGAGCCGGGCCGCTCGAGCTAGGCCTCGGAGGAGGACAGGCTCCCGAAGCGGGACGACCGCGTCACCAGCGCACGCCTGCCGGCGCCGCGAACGGCGCTGACTGGGCGAAAGGTGACAGACACGAGGAGCGACCCTAGCCCCCGCGGCGCGTGGACGTCAATGTCCCCCGGCCGCTACGCCGTCTCGCTGCCGCGCAGGATCGCGGTCAGCTTCTTGCCCTTGGCCAACTCGTCGACGAGCTTGTCCAGGTAGCGGATCCGCTGCATCAGCGGGTCCTCGATGTTCTCCACCCGGTAGCCACAGATCACCCCGGTGATCAGCGAGGCGTTCGGATTGATCCGGGGCGCCTCGGCGAAGAACGTCTCCAGGTCGATCTCGTCGGCGAGCACGCGGCCCAGGCCCGCGGCGTCGTAGCCGGTGAGCCAGGCGATCACCTGGTCGAGTTCGTCCTTGCTTCGGCCCTTGCGCTCCACCTTGGTCAGGTAGAGCGGGTAGACGCTGGCGAAGCTGATGCCGAAGATCCGGTGTCGTGGCATGGGGCTGCGGCGTCCGTTACAGCGCGGCGGCTTCGGTGGTGGCCAGCGCCGCGAACTCGTCCTCGGCGGACGCCGCGGAGTAGTCGGTGTCCTTCGTCTCGCGGCTAAGCAGCAGCGCGATCAGGGTGAGCACGCCGGACCCGGCCAGGTAGACGCCGACCAGCCAGGTGCTGCCACCGGCCTGTGCCCACAGGGCGACGGCGATGATCGGCGCCACCGCGGCGCCCAGGATGCTCGACACGTTGTAGGCGATCGCCGAACCGGTGTAGCGCACGTTGGTCGGGAACAGTTCGGGCAGCAGCGCCCCCATCGGCCCGAAGGTGGCACCCATCAGCGTGAAGCCGATGATCAGGCCGGCCTGCGCCATCGCGCCGGTGAACAGCGGGTCGCCCTGGCCGGCGAACCACAACGGGAAGGCCAGGCCGAACACGATGATCACGGCCGTGACGCCGAGCAGCAGCTTGCGGCGTCCGATCGAGTCGGCGAGCGGGCCCGAGAGCAGCGTGAACAAGCCGAAGAAGATCACGCCGAGAATCTGCATCAGCACGAACTGGGTGTAGCCGATGCCGAGCCCGGCGGGGTTCGCGGTGGCCTTCGCGGTGCCGTAGGTGAGGGTGAAGCTGCTCATCAGGTAGAACAGCACGTAGGTGGCGAGCATGATGAACGTGCCCAGCACCACCTCGCGCCAGTGGAAGCGGAAGGTCGTGGTCAGCGGCAGCTTGCGGATCGCGCCGCGCTTCTCGGCCGCGGTGAACGCCGCCGACTCGACCAGCTTCAGCCGCACCCAGAGCCCGACGATCACCATCGCGGCGGAGAACAGGAACGGCACCCGCCAGCCCCAGTTCAGGAACGCCTCGGACTGCAGCGCGCCCGCGCCGGGCGGCAGTGCGGCGTTGATCGACAAGAAGATGCCGTTGGCAATGATGAAGCCGAGCGGCGCACCCACCTGCGGGAAGGTGCCGTACCAGGCGCGCTTGCCCTCGGGCGCGTTCTCGGTGGCCACCAGCGCGGCACCCGACCATTCGCCGCCGAGCGCGAAGCCCTGCGCCAGGCGAAGGATCAGCAGCAGGATCGGCGCGAGCAGCCCGACGCTGTGGAAGGTGGGCAGCAGGCCGATCAGGAAGGTGGCGATGCCCATCGTCAACAGGCTCACCACCAGGGTGGTCTTGCGTCCCCGCTTGTCACCGAGGTGCCCGAAGAAGATCGCGCCGATCGGCCGGGCGATCATCGCCGCGCCGAACACGCCGAAGGACGCGATCAGCGCGGTCGTCGGGTTGCCGGTCGGGAAGAAGAGCTGCGGGAACACCAGCACCGCGGCGGTGGCGTAGACGTAGAAGTCGTAGAACTCGATCGTCGTCCCGATCATGCTCGCGGTGATCACGCGAGCCGGGGAGTTGAGCGGAGCCGACGAGCTGGAGGTAGCAGTCATGGGGGTATCTCCTTCCACCCAGACCCTACGGCCAGACCGGACGCCGCGACGCCGTGCACGATTCGTGTCGCCGCGATCGTGGGCCCGCCCGTCGCCCGTCCCACCCTCGCGCTCGCCTAACTATTTAGGGCTCGCTCAGGTGAGCGAGCCCTAAATAGTTAGGCGAGCGCGAGGGTGGGAGGCGGAGCCGGGCCCGGCCCGCTTCAGTGGCGCCGGCGGCGTCCCTGATCGCGTTCGCCGCCGTCGGCGGGGGCCTGGGAGTCCACGGGGGTGTCGTGGCGGTGGTAGCCGCGCCCGTGGCAGGTCTCGCAGGTGACGGTGAACGCCTCCGCCAGGCCGGTGCCGATCTTCTTGCGGGTCATCTGCACCAGGCCGAGCGAGGTGACCTCGGCCACCTGGTGCCGGGTGCGGTCGCGGCCCAGGCATTCGACCAGCCGGCGCAGCAGCAGCTCGCGGTTGGCGGGCAGCACCATGTCGATGAAGTCGATCACGATGATGCCGCCGATGTCGCGCAGCCGCAGCTGGCGGACGATCTCCTCGGCCGCCTCCAGGTTGTTGGAGGTGACGGTCGCCTCGAGGTTGCCCGAGGTGCCGGTGAATTTGCCGGTGTTGACGTCGACGACGGTCATCGCCTCGGTGCGGTCGATGATCAGCGAGCCGCCGGACGGCAGGAACACCTTGCGCTCCAGCGCCTTGCCGATCTGCTCATCGATCCGGTTGGCGGCGAACAGGTCGCCCGACTCCTCGCGATTCCAGTGCTCCAGCCGCTCCTTCAGGTGCGGGGCGACGTGACTGACGTAGGCGTCGACGGTGTCCCAGGCGTCCTCACCCTTGCCGTTGCCGTCGACGACGAGGTGTCCGAAGTCCTCGGTGAACAGGTCGCGGACGATGCGCACGGTGAGATCGGGCTCGGCGTACAGCTGCTCGGGCGACTTGCCCGCCTTCACCCGCTTCTCGATGACCTCCCACTGCGCCTTCAGCCGGTTGACGTCGCGAACCAGCTCCTCCTCGGACGCCCCCTCGGCGGCGGTGCGGACGATCACCGAGGCGGATTCACCGACCAGGTCCTCGAGGATGCCCTTGAGCCGGGCCCGCTCCCCCTCCGGGAGCTTCCGGGAGATGCCGGACAGCTGCCCGCCGGGCGAGTAGACCACGTAGCGGCCGGGGATCGACACGTGCGCGGTGAGCCGGGCGCCCTTGGCCCCGATCGGGTCCTTGGTGACCTGCACCAGGACGCTCTGGCCCGATTTGAAGACCTTCTCCATCTTGCGGTCGCCGCCGGTCACGCCGAAGGCGTCCCAGTCGACCTCGCCCGCGTACAGCACGGCGTTGCGGCCGCGTCCGATGTCGATGAACGCGGCCTCCATCGACGGCAACACGTTCTGCACCTTGCCCAGGTACACGTTGCCGATCATCGAGGTGGCGGACGCCCGGTCGACGTAGTGCTCGACCAGGATGCCGTCCTCGAGCACGGCGATCTGGGTGTAGTCGTCGGCCTGCCGGATCAGCATCTTCCGGTCCACCGCCTCGCGCCGGGCCAGGAACTCGGCCTCGGAGAGGATCGGCGCCCGGCGGCGTCCGGCCGCGCGGCCCTCACGCCGGCGCTGCCGCTTCGCCTCCATCCGGGTCGACCCGTCGATGCCGGTGACCTCGTCGCTGGCCTTCGACCGGCGCGGCTGACGCACCCGCACCACGACGTCGGTCGGGTCGTCGTCGGAACCGGTGGTGTCCTCGCCACGGCGCCGACGCCGACGGCGCCGCCGGCTGGACGTGCCGCCCTCGGCGCTCTCGGCAGCGGCCTCCGATTCGCCCTCGGTCTCGGCCGCGCCGGCCTCGACGTCGCTCTCGCCCTCGGCGTCGCCGTCCTCGTCGTCGCCGCCGTCCTCATCGGTGGTCTCGACGGCACCCCCACGACGGCGGCGGCGTCCGCCCCGGCGCCGGCGGCGGCGCCGCGGGCCCTCGCCGGAGTCGTCGGCGTCATCGGGGCCTTCGCCCTGGTCACCGGCGTCGCCGTCGGCCTCGTCGTCCTCATCGGACGCGACCGCGACCTCGGCGTCCTCGTCCGGGGACACGTCGATGAGGGGCTCGACGGCCTCCTCGGCCAGCTGACCGCCGATCGCGGCCGCCAACTCGTCCAGCGCCGCCGCGGCCTCGGTCTCGCTCTTCTTGGTGCGCCGGCGCCCGCGGCTGCGGCTCAGCTCGACCAGGCTCTCGGCGACCGGGTCGGCCTCGGCCTCATCGGACGCCTCCGGCAGCGGGGCCTCCGCCGGTTCGGGCGCGCGGCGCCGGCGGCGTCCGCGCTGCTCGGTGGACCGCGGGGCCAGTTCGTCCAGGGTCGGCAGTTCGTCGAGGCTGAGCGGCTCGGCCTCAGGCTC
>WBZS01000416.1_pt1:2500-57547 | contig 57547 bp, 48 predicted proteins | sample 5204201 | NCBI WGS metagenome assembly WBZS01 (sample SAMN12344357, study PRJNA552823) | activated sludge metagenome | biome: Activated sludge suspended growth; feature: Nitrification reactor; material: Wastewater; isolation source: activated sludge from nitrification reactor of...
TCCGCGAAATCTATTTAGGTAGAGCCTCGAGTGAATACCCCAGGGGGTAGAGCACTGGATGGGCTAGGGGCCCCCACAGGGTTACCAAACCTAACCAAACTCCGAATACCTGGGAGTACTACTCGGGAGACACACGGTGGGTGCTAACGTCCATCGTGAAGAGGGAAACAACCCTGACCGACAGCTAAGGTCCCAAAGTCACGGCTAAGTGGGAAAGGATGTGGAAATCCCATAACAACCAGGAGGTTGGCTTAGAAGCAGCCATCCTTTAAAGAAAGCGTAACAGCTCACTGGTCTAATCAAGGGTTTCTGCGCCGAAAATGTATCGGGGCTAAAGCCGTGCACCGAAGCTTCGGATGTACCGCAAGGTACGTGGTAGCGGAGCGTTCCGTAAGCCTGCGAAGGGTGACCCGTGAGGGCGCCTGGAGGTATCGGAAGTGCGAATGCAGACATGAGTAACGAGAGGAGTGTGAAAAACACTCCCGCCGAAAGTCCAAGGGTTCCTGCGTAAAGTTAATCTGCGCAGGGTTAGCCGGTCCCTAAGGTGAGGCCGAAAGGCGTAATCGATGGGAACCACGTTAATATTCGTGGGCCAGCGGGTGAGTGACGGATGCTGCAAGTTGTTCGGACTTATCGGATTGTCCGGGCAGCGAAGGCGTCCCAGGAAATAGCCCCCGCATAGACCGTACCCGAAACCGACACAGGTGGACTGGTAGAGAATACCAAGGCGCTTGAGCGAAGTGTGCTGAAGGAACTCGGCAAATTACCTGCGTAACTTCGGGATAAGCAGGCCATGCTTCTGGGCAACCAGAGGTATGGGGCACAAACCAGGGGGTGGCGACTGTTTAGCAAAAACACAGGGCTATGCTAAGACCAACGTCGACGTATATGGCCTGACGCCTGCCCGGTGCTGGAAGGTTAAGAGGAGAGGTGCAAGCCTTGAATCGAAGCCCCAGTAAACGGCGGCCGTAACTATAACGGTCCTAAGGTAGCGAAATTCCTTGTCGGGTAAGTTCCGACCTGCACGAATGGCGTAACGACTTCCCCACTGTCTCCAGCACATCCTCAGTGAAATTGAATTCCCCGTGAAGATGCGGGGTTCCTGCGGTTAGACGGATAGACCCCGTGCACCTTTACTGCAACTTTGCACTGGCAAACGTGTTTGCATGTGTAGAATAGGTGGTAGGCTTTGAAGCAGGGGCGCCAGCTCTTGTGGAGCCGAAATGTGAAATACCACCCTTATGAACATGTTTGTCTAACCGCGGACCGTTATCCGGTTCCGGGACAGAGCATGGTGGGCAGTTTGACTGGGGCGGTCGCCTCCTAAATAGTAACGGAGGCGCGCGATGGTGGGCTCAGGTTGGTCGGAAATCAACCGTCGAGTGCAATGGCATAAGCCCGCCTGACTGCAAGACTGACAAGTCGAGCAGAGTCGAAAGACGGTCATAGTGATCCGGTGGTTCTGTGTGGAAGGGCCATCGCTCAACGGATAAAAGGTACGCCGGGGATAACAGGCTGATGATTCCCAAGAGTCCATATCGACGGAATCGTTTGGCACCTCGATGTCGGCTCATCTCATCCTGGGGCTGGAGCAGGTCCCAAGGGTATGGCTGTTCGCCATTTAAAGAGGTACGTGAGCTGGGTTCAGAACGTCGCGAGACAGTTCGGTCCCTATCTGCCGTAGGTGTCGGAGAATTGAGAGGATCTGTCCCTAGTACGAGAGGACCGGGATGGACGCACCTCTGGTGGACCTGTTGTCGCGCCAGCGGCACAGCAGGGTAGCTATGTGCGGACGGGATAACCGCTGAAGGCATCTAAGCGGGAAACCCACCTCGAAACGAGTTCTCCCTCGAGAGCCGTGGAAGACCACCACGTTGATAGGCCGGGTGTGGAAGCGCTGCAAGGCGTGCAGCTTACCGGTACTAATAGCTCGATCGGCTTGATTGCTCTCATTAAGCAATGCTCATCGAGAGACCCGAAAGGGTTGCGGGCAGCCTCTGCTCGCCGAGCATGTCAGGATATCCTGACGAACAGACAGATCAGAAGTCATCTCACTTCTCCGCCGACCTGGTGACTATGGCGGGGTGGCTGCACCCGATCCCATTCCGAACTCGGCCGTGAAACGCCCCAGCGCCAATGGTACTTCGTCTTAAGACGCGGGAGAGTAGGTCGTTGCCAGGTCTGCCGAGAAGTGAGTGACATGAAGTCAATCGAATCCCTCTTACGTTGATCATATGAAAAACGCCGCTGAGCTTCGTGCTCGGCGGCGTTTTCTGTTTTCACTATTGCCGCCTGGACAACATGAGCCATGCGGGTCGAAAACAGCGTGTTACGTGCGGGTGCGGCGCTCGAGAGTGCGGCGAAGCGAGGCGTCGGCACTGGCATAGGCTTCCTGCAAGTCGACGCTCCAGTAGCGCAGTTCGGGAAGCGGAACCATTTCGCCGGTGACGCCGCAGCGCACGAAATCGCCGGGCGACAGCACCTGGTACTCGCCATCGAGATAGCGCAGCCGCGCTTCCGTGCGCATGCCGATGAGCTTCTCGAACCTGTTCATCGCCTCATGCCTTTCGATCGGGCGGTTGCGCTCGGACACGGCCGGTCTCAGCCTCGCGGTCATCTGTCTCGTCCATCGGCGTCTCGGCGTCAATGGGCAGATGCCGCCGCGGGGGCGATCTCCGTCGTGCTCACGCCATGTCGGCTCCGCCCTTTCGCCACGTTGTCCTGCGAAGCTCCGGACGTCGGTCGACAGCCTTGAGGAGCGCGTTAGTTGATTGCGTCCCACAGCGATATCGTCTCCAGCGAGACGTCTGGTGTCGAAGTGCGTGCGAAGATGTGTGTCGCCGAGGCCGGGCCTGTTGATTTCGATGCGCTTCGTGGGTCTTCGCAAGGGGGGGAGAGTGGCACCCCGCGAGGGCCGATCGACGGCGAATGCGCTGCTCTGCGCCGCACTCGGCGTATCGAGGCCTTCGATGCCCAGCACCGGCGCGCCGTAGCGCAGCTGACGGCCGGCGTGCCGCAGTTCGAGGATCTCTGCGACAGCTTCCCGGCACTTCTGTTCGCATTGTCGTCGGGTTACGGCAGCGATGCGGCGCGGCGTGCCGCCGGCGAGATGATCCAGACCGGGCGTCCGCTGCGCGAGGTCGCGCAGGCGCTCGGCGTCGGCCTCTGGTTGCGTCGCTTGCCGGCGGAGGCCTTCGTGTCCCCCCTACCGGAGTTTCCGCTCGACCAGGATTTCGGTCTGCGCATCGCGCCGCTGGTGCCGGACACCGGTATCGCGGCGCGCATCTGGCTCGACGCCGTCAGCCTCGGCTGGCGTGGCTGCTCCGGCGAGTTCGCACTCTGGGTCGCGGGCTGGGCCGGGCGCCAGCAGCGCTTCGTCCTGCTGCCTTTCGTCGAGCGCAACCTGCACCTGCTGGCCGCTTGGGCTTGGCATGCCGATAAGCCGGAAACGTTGCCGCATGGGCTGATGCGGCGGCGGTGGGCCGTGGGCATGGGGTACCGCCGGGCCTTCGACGAACTTTCGGTCTGGCGGTTGCGCATCGATCTTGCGCTGGCCCTGTCGGCGCGGCGGAACGTGCCGGGCCCCTTGCCCGGTCGGGCGCTCGGCTACGACTTCGTGCCGCTGCTCAGCGCCGAGGATTTCGTCGTCGAGGCTGCCCTGATGGACAACTGCCTCGACCAGTTTGGCGATCGCATTGCGACGCGCATCAGTCGGGTGTTCTCGATCCGCCGCGACGGCCGTAGCGTGGCCGATGTCGAAATCGGGGTGCACGACGAGGAGATGACGATGCCGGCCATTCGGCAGTTGCGCGGCGTGCGCAATCGCCGAGCGTCGCCCGAAATCTGGCAGGCCGCCTACGCGTGGCTAGGCTCGCAGCCCGTCCGGCCCGTGCTCGGTGTCGACCAGGGCAGCGACCTCGCGCGGCTGCGAAGCGAGGCAAAGCGCCTCTGGGAGCCGTACCTGCGGGCGATCGAGCCGCGCTGGACGGCGGCGGGGTTCCGCGATCTGGCCAACGGTCTGCTGCGGGCGGACGCGCAGCGCGTGGCGCGTCAGGTGCGTCTCGGTGGCGCGCAGCCGGCCCAGCGATCGCGCCGCGGGCAGCCGGACGAAAGCCCGTCCGGGTGACGGGATCAGGAGCAACAAAAAAGCCGGCCATCGCGGCCGGCTTTTCTCATTCACGGGCCAGGACGCCGAACAGGCAGCCTGATGACTCGAGCCTCAGGCAACGCGACGCTCCGGCTTGCCGGGGCCGCTGCCGTTGGTGGGAAAGGAGGGCGCCTGGGCCGCAGCGGCTGGCTTGGCTTCCGGCACGCGGATGTAGTCGCGCTCGCGCTTCGGCTTGTGGCCGGCCGTGGCCTGAACCATGGTCGGCGGCAGCACCATCATCTGGTTGGCGGCGGCCATCATGCGGCGCGAGCTTTCAGAATACTGCTGGAACGCGGTCTGCCAGAAGCGCGTCTGCTCGGCGAAAACATCCTGCGGCGTGCGGCACTTGCTGAGGCGCGAGGAAATCTCGAGGTAGGCCTGGGCGCGGCGGCTCATGAGCCCCATCGCCTCCAGCTGCCAGCGAGCCAACCCCTTGAAATAGGGCTCGTAAGACTGAGCCATGGTGTCCATCCCACCGAAGTAGGACTGAGCGATATTCTGGAAGGGCTGGAAGCCGTTGCTGTCGAAGCGAGGCTGCATCATGGACGATCAACTCCCTATGATACCCGATCGCGACCGTGCCACCTGATCAAGAAGCCGGCCGCGAGCGGCACGGTGACAGCGTGGCGGCTGGTCATCCGAGCGGAATTATAAAACAAGATACGCCTTGTGCCGGCCTGCGGCAATAATTCTGTTGGATTAGGTCAATCAACTGCTTGCCAACTACATCGCCTGTGCTTCCGGCACTGTTCTGCTGCCGGAATGCGGAAAGTGCACTCAACGGCGGTCGACGCAGGCAAGCGCACGCAGGGGTTGAAGAAATCAACGAAACAACCATTGGTTTTGCAGCTGAGTTGCCTCAGTTGATTTTTTCGATCCCGCTCTGATGGCTGATGAAGTCTCGACACAACTGTGGTAAATTTTCTCTGTACTCGAAGTTGTTTTGGGTTTGTTCCGGAGTCTGGGTCTGCGGATGTTGCGCGGGCGCGTAACCTTTTCCGTGTTTGGGTATCGGAACGCTGTTCGGCGTTCGCGCGGCCTGCTGGTCGCGCTTGTCATCGCACGGCTGCTGGCGCCATGGAACCTTGATGCCGCCGAGGCCGACGATCTCGACGATGCGCGGGGCTGGCATCCGCTCGTCTGGCACGCACCGACGGCGCACGCGTCTGGGTGGACTGCCCCATCCTCGGGTGGGATGGCTCATGCGGCCCCGCCGGCCGACGCCGATCCTTGGCCTGCCGAGGTGGTGGTTGGCGACGGCAATGCGGCGCCGTGGCAGGAATATTCGGTTGGCGGCGATGCCACGCGGCGCAGCTGGCTCGTCTACAGCAGCGCTACTCTGTCTCCCTTCGGCGACCTGTGGAGCGATGGCGTGCGCGTGCGCGTCTCCGGTGCCTTCGGGCGCTATGACTACGTGGGCGGGCGCGGCAAGTTGCCGGTCGATACGCAGTTCAAGGGTGAAGTGTCCGTCATCGATGGACTGGTCGGCTACATGCTGCGTCTTGGGCCGTTGACGGCCAAGGCCTTCGCCGGCGTTTCAGCCGTCTCGCACGACATCTCTCCGGAGGACCCGCTCGCCTCCAGCGGACGCAAGATCGGCGGCAAGGGCGTGCTGGAACTGTGGCTGGATCTCGGTGATATCGCGTGGTCGTCGCTGGATATGAGCTTCACCAATGCGCATCAGACCTATGCGGTACGCGCGCGCGACGGGCTCCGGGTGACGCGCGAACTGTCGCTCGGTCTCGAGAGCGGCCTCAACGGCAGTGCCGGCTTTCGCGCCGATGGCCGGCGCACGGGCTGGCTCGATCCGACCCACCGCGACGTTCGCCTCGGCGGCTTCGTTCGCTACGACTGGAGCGGCGGCGAGGCGTCGATTTCCGGCGGTCTGTCCACCGACCTCGGCCAGCGTCGCGATCCCTACGGCACCGCCAACTTCATGCTGCGCTATTGAGCGCGCGTCAGGTCACTGGCGGCCGAAGCGAGCGGCGGGGCAGGCGCCCGTGAGCGCGGTTTTTGACGCGCGCGCGCGGCGCGTGCAAAAGTCGCCGACATCACTGATTTACGGGTGGGGGCGGCGATGCGCGCAGGGTGGGGGCGGAGACGGCTGGGGCGGATGCGAGCGTGGCGGGCGTGGGGTGCCATCCCGGCGACCATCGTGGTGATGGTGGCACCCGCTGTCATGGCGCAGTCGTGCGGGCCGGAGCCGGTCACCGCGCGCAGCGAGAATTCGCGCTTCGAGTGGACGGCCAAGGCCAAGGCGCGCGCCAACTGGCGTGTCCGCGTGCGCGGTACCGCCGGGCTCGGCCCGGACTTTGCCAATTGGGCGCGCGCGGCCAATCCTGAGGAACGCTGCCTGTCGGGGCCGGCTGGCGTCGTCTGTATCCTCACCGGTACGCCCTGCAAGGGGTGAGAAGTGAAAGCCAGGCGATGTCCCGGGCCCGCGGTTGGGGCTCTCATGCCGAGCGCTGCCTCCCTTCCCGGAAACCAGACCAACCTCGAAATAAAATTCACCTGCGCGCCCCAAGGATTTCCAAACTTCCCGCGTCCAATGTGCTGAACGGGCCGCTTCCCGCCTCTTCCGATGCTGGGCTGGGGAGCGGCGTCGGGCACCACGTCGGTGTTGACGGCGTCGATGGAACGGCATGGCGGGCGAAGGCGACAGCGATGACGCACTGGCGGCACGCGCGGCAGCGGGTGAGCGCGCGGCATTCGCATGCCTCCTGGCGCGCCACTATGATCGGCTGTTCCGGCTCGCCTGGCGCTGGACGGGGCGACGTGCGACGGCCGAGGATGTGGCGCAGGATGTGTGCGTCAAGCTCGCCACCGCCATTCGCGGCTTTCGCGGCGAGGCGTCGTTCGCCACCTGGGCCACACGCATTGCCTACACCACGGCGTGCGACCATCTGAAGGCTGCGTCCCGCGTGCATCTGCTGGCGCCGGCCGACATGTCGAGCCTCGTCGAGGCGTCCGGCGAGACGCCGGAGCAGGAGATGCAGGGCAGCGAGCTGTGGGATCAGGTGCGCGCGCTGGCGCCCCAGCAACGCGACGCCGTGCTGCTGGTCTATGGCGAGGACATGAGCCACGCCGAGGCGGCGGCGGTGATGGGCTGCACGGAGAAAACGGTATCCTGGCATCTGCACGAGGCGAGGAAACGCCTCAAGGTGTCACTGGCGGCAACGGGCTAGGGCAATGACAGAGGACAAGCTCCAGCACCTGAAAGGTTTGGCCGCGCCGCCCGCGCGAGCCGAGGCGCGAGAGCGTGCGCTCGCCGCCGCCATGGCCGCCTTCGATGCCGCCGCCTCCGACGCCGATCTGGCCGCTCGGGGGAGCGCCGCAGCCGTCGAGGTTTCACCCATCGTCGGCCTTCCCCCCACCCCCAACCCCTCCCCGCGAGGGGGAGGGGAGAGCGCCGCCGAGAAAATATCGGCGACTACCCCCAAGGATGCGAGCGGCGCGGACCGTCTCAAGCTCACGAACAACCCAATCGTGAGGAGACCCCGCATGCAACTGACCCGCTTCCAATACGGCATGGCCGCATCCATCGCCGCGCTCGTCGTCGCCGCCCCCATCGCCATGCACGTGATGCGCGACGCCCAGCCGCGTCCGCTGGCGCCGGAAGGCTGGAGCCCGCCGGCCGAAGCGCCGCGCGGCGCCGCGTCCAAGCCGCGCGGCCTCGATGAGACCGTTGCCAAGCCGGCGAGTCCTGCGAGCGTTGCCACCGCGCCGACGTCATCGGGGGTGCCGGCCACTCACGATACGCAGCGGATCGCGGGCCGCGACGCGCCGACGATCGAGGCCCTCCGGCGCGAGGCCGCGCAGAAGCAGGCGGCCGACGCGCAGCGGCGCGAGGATAGCAAGGCCAAGGCTGAGGCTGGGGCCAAGCCGACTGCCGATGTCGGTGCCGTGGTGAAGACCGAGGCCGACAAGGATGCGAAGGTCGGCAACCGGCTGCCACACGCGGCGGAACGCGCGGCCGAGCTGGAGGCGACGACGGCGCGCAAGGGCAACCGCAAGACCGAGGCGGGGGGCGAAACGCCGCAGGGCACGGTGAGGTTGGACAGCGGCCGCGGGCAGGAGCCGACAGCGGTGGCGTCGCCGTCGGTAACCGTCGCTGCGGCTCCACCGCCGCCCGCCGCCGCGTCGCCGTCGGTTGCCGTAGCGCCGCCCTCTGCCATGGCGCCCGCCAAGCCGGCGGTGCCGCCCCGCGCCCAGTTCATGGGCGGAGCTGCCCCGTCCTCCGCCGCGCCGTCGCGCAACCTCGTCGTGCCGGACCAGAGCGGCGCGGCATCTCGGTCCCGCCATGTCGGCGAGGCCAAGATCGCCGATGGGCATCCTGTCGGCGATGTTCTCGCTGGTCAGGCGGGCGGGAAGCTGCACAGTGCGCCGCACGACCAGCGCACGGCGACCTATATGCCGCCGCGCCCCGAGCCGGCGCCGCATCAGGTCGAGGAAAACCGCGACCAGTTCCAGGGTGCGCCTGACAATCCGGTGAAGCAGGTCGCGCAGGAGCCTGTCTCCACGTTCTCCATCGACGTCGATACCGCGTCCTACAGCTTCGCGCGGCGCGCGCTGAATGGCGGCCGTCTGCCGCCGAAGGATGCCGTGCGCGTCGAGGAGATGATCAACTATTTCCCCTACGACTACACGGGCCCTGAGACGGCTGACGTGCCGTTCCAGCCCAATATCAGCGTGTTTCCGGCGCCGTGGAACAGCGCGCACCAGCTCGTGCACATCGGCCTCAAGGGTTACGAGCTGAAAAGCACCGAGCGCCCGCGCGCCAACATCGTGCTGCTGATCGACACCTCCGGCTCGATGGCGCCGGAGGACCGGCTGCCGCTGCTGAAGAACGCCTTCCGCATGCTCGTCGACGAGCTCAAGCCCGACGATACGGTGTCGATCGTCACCTATGCCGGCGATACGCGCGTGGCGCTGGAGCCGACCCGCGTTGCCGACAAGGGTCGTATCCTCAGCGCCATCGCCAGCCTCAACGCGGGCGGCGGCACCTACGGCGAGGGCGGCATCAAGAAGGCCTACGAGCTGGCGGAGGCGAGCTTCGACGCCAAGGGCGTCAACCGCATCGTGCTCGGAACCGATGGCGATTTCAACATCGGCATCACCAACCGCGACGAGCTGAAGGGCTACATCGAGCGCAAGCGCGACAAGGGCATCTACCTCTCCATCGTCGGCGTCGGGCGCGGCAACTACAACGATGCCACCATGCAGGCGCTGGCGCAGAACGGCAACGGCGCGGCGGCCTACGTCGATACCTTGAGCGAGGCGCACAAGGTGCTGGTCGACGAGGCCTCCTCGACGCTGTTCCCCATCGCCAAGGACGTCAAGATCCAGGTCGAGTTCAATCCGGCCGTGGTCAGCGAGTACCGGCTCATCGGCTACGAGACGCGCCTGCTGAAGCGCGAGGACTTCAATAACGACAAGGTCGATGCCGGCGACGTCGGCTCCGGCCACACCGTGACTGCCATCTACGAGGTGACGCCGGTGACGGCGCCGCCATCGGTCGATCCGCTGCGCTACGGCGGGACGGCGGCGTCCGAGCCGCAGCGCCGCGTCGGGGCCGATACGGGGCCGCGCGAGGCGGTGGCGGCGGGTGAACTCGGCTTCTTCAAGCTGCGCTACAAGCTGCCGAAGGAGGACACTTCCCGCCTGCTGACGCTGGCCATCGGGCCGCAGCAGACGAAAGCGACCATCGCCGAGGCGCCGGCCGAGGCGCGCTTCTCGGCCGCCGTGGCGGCCTTTGGTCAGCTGCTGCGCGGCGCGCCCTATCTCGGCAGCTTCGGCTACGACGACGTGACGGCGCTGGCCCAGGGCGCGCGTGGCGAGGACCGCTTCGGCTACCGCGCCGAGTTCCTCAATCTGGTCCGCCTCGCCAAATCAGCCGCCCGCTGAGGCTGCTGCACCTTTCCTCCGTCCTCCCCCATCAACACCCCGCAGCCGGATGTCCGGCTGCGGGGAAATATGTTTCATGACAATGTGTTGCGCTGCGGCTTCGCGCGTTCACAGCAAAACGAATGTTCGTTTTTTTTGTTGACTTAGCGGCGCAGTCGCCTATCTTTGTCAAACAAAACGCATGTTCTCTTTGTTGCTTCTCTTGTTCGCGGCCCGGTAGATGTCGTGGGCGGAATATCGCACCCTGAAAGGGGCGCCCGCTCGCCGATGCCGGCTCCCCTGGCTCTCCCTGGACCTGGACCAAAGACAGCCCGATGCCCAAGCTGAAGCCCGATACGCAGCGCGCCCGCCGCGAGCACATCCTGGACGCGGCCGAGGTGTGTTTCGCCAAGGCGGGTTTTCACCGCACCACCATGCAGGACATCTGCCGCGCGGCCGAGGTGAGCCCCGGCGCGCTCTATGTCTATTTCCGCTCCAAGGAGGACCTGATCGCCGGCATCGCCGATCGCGACCGGCAGAAGCTCGCGGGCCAGCTCGCGGCGCTGGCCGAGGCGCCGGACCTGCTCGCTGCCCTGTCCGGGCTCGGCGAGCACTACACGGTCGAGGAGCCGCAGCATAAGCGTGTGCTGTGCGTGGAAATCGGCGTCGAGTCGACCCGCAACGCCCAGGTCGGCGAGTCGTTCCGCTCCGTGGACCGCTTCTGCAAGGACAGCTTCATCAAGCTGTTCGAGCGCGCCAGGGCGGAGGGGCGCATCGCACCGGCTGTCGACGTGCGCACGCTGGCCACCGTGCTGTGCGTCATCGGCGACGGCATGTTCTGGCGCCGCGCCGTCGATCCTGGGTTCGATGCCAAGGCCATCATGCCGGTGCTGAGCGGACTGGTCTCGGCCCTCATCAATCCGCTGCCGCAGTCGGAGACCGCCGCTGCCGCCGCCCAGGATGTCGCGATGCCGATCGCGACCGCATCCGCGACCGTGCAGGAGGCCCGTCATGAAGCTCGCTAGAGCCCTCGGCTGGCTGGCCGTATCGGCCGCAGCCGTGGCCGCCCTCTATCTGGAAGGCGGGCATGCACTGCTGGGCCTCGCCAAGCGCAATGCCAAACCGGCACCGGAAGCGGCTGCCGGCGCGGCGGCAGCCTCCAAGCTCATCGCCGTCACCGTCGTGCGCGCGGCCAGCGCCGAGCTGGCGGCGAGCGTGCTCGTCACCGGTTCGCTGGTGGCACGAGACGAGATCCTGGTGGCGCCGCAGGTGGAAGGATTGCGCGTCGAGACGGTGCTGGTCGAGGAGGGCGCGCGCGTCAAGCAGGGCGAGATCCTGGCCACGCTGACGCGCGACACGCTGGAGGCGCAGACGGCGCAGAGCGACGCCTCGCTGGCGCGCGCCAACGCGGCCATCGCCCAGGCCCGGTCGCAGATCGTGCAGGCGGACGCACGCCTGAAGGAAAGCAAGGCCGCCTACGATCGCGCCCGGCCGCTGAGCAATTCCGGCTATCTGTCCGGCGCCACGCTGGATCAGCGCGAATCCGCCGCCCGCGTCGCGGAAGCCCAGTTCGTCGCGGCAGCCGACGGCTTGAAGGTCGCCGAGTCCGACAAGGCGGTCCTGGAGGCGCAGCGGCGCGAGATCGACTGGAAGCGCGGCCGCACCGAGGTGCGCGCGCCCGTCGACGGCGTGGTGTCGCGGCGCAACGCGCGCGTCGGCGCCATCGCCACCGCGATCGGCGATCCGATGTTCCGCATCGTCGCGCGTGGCGAAGTTGAACTGGATGCCGAGATCGCCGAGCAGGATCTGGCCAGGATCGCCGTCGGGCAGACGGGGCGTGTCACGCTCGCCGGCCTGCCCCCGGTCGAGGGCAAGGTGCGCCTCGTGCCGGCCGAGGTCGACAAGGCGACGCGGCTCGGCCGCGCACGCCTCTTCCTCGGCGACGGCGCGGCACTGAAGGTCGGCGCCTTCGCTCGCGCCGAGATCGAGGTCGGCCGCGCCCGCGCCATCGCCATCCCTGCCGGCGCAGTTCTGTACGGCACCGACGGCGGCACCACGGTGCAGGTGGTGCGCGGCGATCGCATCGCCACGCAGCGCGTCGAGACGGGATTGCGCGCCGGCCGTCTCGTGGCCATAACGTCGGGCCTCGCCGAGGGGGACGTCGTGGTCGAGAAGTCCGGTACCTTCCTGCGTGACGGGGATGCCGTGCGCCCCGTTTTCGCGGGCGAAAAGCTCAGCGCGGTGAAGTGAGGGGAGCCGATGAATTTCAACATCTCGGCGTGGTCGATCCGCAAGCCCGTTCCCTCGCTCGTCCTGTTCATGGTGCTGATGACGCTCGGGCTCTTGAGCTTCCAGGCGCTGCCCGTGGCACGCTTTCCCAATATCGACATTCCCGTCATCATGGTGCGGGTGACGCAGGCCGGCGCCGCGCCGGCCGAGCTCGAGACGCAGGTGACGCGCAAGATCGAGGACTCGGTCGCCGGCGTCAACGGCGTCAAGCACATCACCTCGACGATCACCGAGAGCGTGTCGCAGACGCTGATTCAGTTCCAGCTCGAGGTGAACCAGGATCGCGCGCTGAATGACGTCAAGGATGCGGTTTCGCGCGTGCGCTCCGATCTGCCGCGCAGCATCGACGAACCGCTGACGCAGCGCATCGAGGTCGAGGGCCTGCCCATCCTCACCTATGCGGTGAGCGCGCCGACCAAGACGCTCGAGGAGCTGTCGTGGTTCGTCGACGACACGGTGGTGCGCCAGGTGCAGGGCGTGAAGAATGTGTCGCGCATCGAGCGCATCGGCGGTGTCGAGCGCGAGATCCGCGTCGCGCTCGATCCGGACCGCCTGTTCGCCTACGGCATCACGGCGGGTGACGTGAACCGCCAGCTGCGCGCCACCAACGTCAATCTGGCCGGCGGCAAGGGCGAACTGGGCGGGCGCGAGCAGGCCATTCGCACGCTGGCCAGCCAGAAATCGATCGACGATCTGGCTGCGATGTCGATCGCGCTGCCGCCATCGGGCACCACCAAGGGGCGCTTCGTGCGCCTCGATCAGCTGGGAACGGTGACGGACTCGATCGCCGAGCCGACGACATTCGCGTCGCTCGACGGCCGGCAGGTCGTCGCCTTCTCCATCTCGCGGGCCAAGGGCGCCAGCGAGACGACGGTGGCAGCCGATGTCGCGCGCTCGGTGGCGGACCTGGAGAAGCGCTTCCCCGACGTCTCGATCGCCAGGATCGACAGCACGGTGGAGTACACGCTCGGCGTCTACAAATCGACCATGAAGACGCTGATCGAGGGCGCCGTGCTCGCGATCCTCGTCGTTCTGGTATTCCTGCGCGACGTGCGCGCCACCGTCATCGCGGCCATCGCGCTGCCGCTGTCGATCATCCCGGCCTTCTGGGCCATGAGCGTGCTCGGCTTCTCGCTGAACCTCGTGTCGCTGCTCGCCGTCACCATCGTCACCGGCATTCTCGTCGACGACGCCATCGTCGAGATCGAGAACATCGTGCGCCATATCCGCATGGGCAAATCGCCCTATCGCGCGGCGCTGGAAGCCGCCGATGAGATCGGCCTCGCCGTCATCGCCATCACCTTCACCATCATCGCCGTGTTCCTGCCGGTGTCGTTCATGGGCGGCATCGCGGGCCAGTACTTCAAGCAGTTCGGCATGACGGTGGCGGCGGCGGTGTTCTTCTCGCTGCTGGTGGCGCGTCTGGTGACGCCGCTGCTGGCCGCCTATTTCATGCGCGACACCGGACACGAGGAGACGGAAGGCCCGCTGCTCAAGCTCTATACGCGCCTCGTGCGCTGGTCGGTGGCGCATCGCATCAAGACGGTGGGCCTCGGCCTGCTGATATTCGCGGGGTCCATCGGCAGCTTCTATCTGTTGCCGTCGGGCTTCCTGCCGGCGGAGGATACCGGGCGCGTGCTGCTCGGTCTCGAACTGCCGCCCGGCACGCGCCTCGCCGAGACGCAGGACAAGGTGGCCGACGTGGCGCGGCGCATCCGCGAGCGGCCCGAGGTGCGCTCGGTGTTCGTCAACGGCGGCACGCTGCTCGGCACCGGCAACGAGGTGCGCAAGGCGACGCTCATCATCACGCTGGCGCCGAAAGACGAGCGCGAGGCGACGCAGGCCGACTTCAAGCTTGCCGTCGGCCGCGACCTCGCCGCCATCGCCGACATGCGCTTCTGGTTCCTGCAGGACAACGGCCAGCGCCAGTTCCAGCTGGTGGTGACCGGGCGCGACGGCGAGGCGGTGAGCCGCGGCGGCGCCGTTCTGACGGCGCAGGCGCGCCGGCTGCCGATGCTCGACAACGTCGTCTCGACCGCCGAGCTCGACCGGCCGGAGCTGCGCGTCGAGCCCAAGCCCGACGTGGCGGCGAGCCTCGGCGTTTCCACCGAGACCATCTCGGAGGCGGTGCGCATCGCGACCATCGGCGACGTGGCCATGAACCTCGCCAAGTTCGAGGTCGGCGATCGCCAGATCCCGATCCGCGTCCAGCTGGCGGAAAGCGCGCGCGGCGAGCGCGCCATCCTGGAGGGGCTCAAGGTGGCGACGGCCTACGGCGCTGCGGTGCCGCTGTCGTCGGTGGCGACGTTCAACTTCGGCCAGGGGCCGACGGCCATCGACCGCTACGACCGCCTGCGCCGCGTCGTCGTCGGCGGCGATCTCGTCGGCGACACGCCGCTCGGCAAGGCGGTCGACGCGGTGATGGCCCTGCCGGCCGCCAAGGTTGCCGACAAGGGCGGCACCCTGCCAGCGGGCGTCGAGATCAAGCAGTTCGGCGACGCCGAGGTGATGAAGGAGGTGTTCGAGAGCTTCGGGCAGGCCATGGGCGCCGGCCTGATGATGGTGTTCGCCGTGCTGGTGTTGCTGTTCGCCAGCTTCCTGCAGCCGGTCACCATCCTGTTCTCGCTGCCGCTGTCGGTCGGCGGCGCCATCGTCGCGCTCGCCATCACCGGCAAGGCGATCAGCCTGCCCGTCGTCATCGGCATCCTGATGCTGATGGGCATCGTGACCAAGAACGCCATCATGCTCGTCGATTTCGCGGTGGAGCAGATGGCGCACGGCATGAGCCGGGCGGATGCCATCGTCGATGCCGGCCGCAAGCGCGCGCGCCCCATCGTCATGACCACCATCGCCATGGTCGGTGGCATGTTCCCGTCCGCGCTGGCGCTCGACTCGGGCGGCGAGTTCCGTGCGCCCATGGCGGTCGCGGTCATCGGCGGCCTCATCTCGTCGACGGTGCTGAGTTTGCTGTTCGTGCCGGCCGTGTTCGCGCTGATGGACGACATCGGCCGCTTCGCCTGGCGCTGGTTCGGCCGCTTCGTCGGTGAGGCGGACGAGCCGCTGGAACCGCATGCGTCTGCAACCGGGGCGACGGTCGCGCCGGCATCGGAGGCCGGTCATGCGCCGGGTGCGCTCATCGCACATCCGGCCGTGGGCAAGCGTGCCGCGTCCGAGGAGCCTGCGCCGGCAAATCTCGCCGCCGAATAACTCTTATCGCACACAGCTTCTCCTTGTGGCGGATCGGGCGAGTGCCTACCTTGCGCGCACAGTTCAATCCTGCCCACGGGAGAAGTGGCCATGTTCGACGCCAAGAGCCTGCTCGAAATCCTCATGAAAGGCGCCGCTCCCCAGCCGGCGCAGGCGGCCCCTGCCGGTGGTGGCCTGGGTGACATCCTCGGCCAGCTGGCCGGTGCCGGCGGCGGCGCCGGAGGTGGCGGCCTCGCCGACATCCTCGGCAAGCTGGCGGGCGCCGGGCAAGGCGCCCACCCGTCCGCGCACGCGGCGCCGGCCGGCGGTGGTGCCGGTGGTCTTGGCGGCCTCGGCGATATCCTGGGCCAGCTCGCGGGTGCGGCCGGTGGCGCCGGCAAGGCGCCGGCTCCGCATGCCGCGCCGGCCGATGCCGGCGGGCTCGGCGGCCTCGGTGACATTCTCGGCAAGCTTGGCGGTGCGGGCGCGGGCGCCGGTGGCGGCGCGGGGAGCCTTGGCGACATTCTCGGCAAGCTCGGTGGTGCCGGTGGTGCTGCTGGTGGCGGCAACCTGATGGATGTGCTCGGCAAGGTGCTGGGACAGGCGACCGAGGGCGTGCGCGAAGGTGCGGGCCGCATCGGGGACGCCACGGGCGCGCGTGAGGCCATGGGGCGCGCCGCCGGGCAGGTGACGGGCGGCCAGAGCACGGACGAGGTGCTGGCCCAGCTCAAGGACCTCATCAACAAGCATCAGATGGGTGCCGGAGCGGCGGCCGGTGGTCTCGGCGCGCTCGTGCTCGGCACGCGCACGGGGCGCTCGCTGGCGGCCAGCGCCGCCAAGCTCGGCGCGCTCGCGCTGATCGGCGGCCTGGCCTACAAGGCCTTCGCCAACTACCAGCAGGGCCGGCCGCTCATCACCGGCGCCTCGGCCATCGATGCGCCGCCTGCCGGTTCCGGCTTCGAGGCTCAGGCCGTAACCAACGACCAGGCCATCCTCTACATCCGCGCCATGATCGGTGCTGCCGCCGCCGACGGTCGCATCGACGAGGCCGAGCAGGCCAAGATCCTGGGCTCGCTCAATCAGGGCGGCGCCAGCATCGACGCCAACGCGCGCGCCTTCCTGCAGAACGAGATCAACAATCCCGCGAGCCCCGAGGATCTGGCGGCCGCCGTGCAGTCGCCCGAGCAGGCGCTGCAGGTCTACACGGCGGCGCGCTTCGCCATCGAGCCGGATGAGCGCAGCGAAAGCCGCTACCTGGCACAGCTGGCCGCCGCGCTCGGCATCGACAACGCGCTGGCCTCCCACATCGAGGCGACCGCGCGCAGCGCCACCGCTGCAGCCTGAAGCCGGCAAGCGGCACCGCACCAACGGAAAACGCGGCGAGATCACTCTCGCCGCGTTTTCGTTTCATGGTCACGGGATCAGCGCCGCTCGCGCCTACTTCGCCTTCGCCGGCGCTGCGGCGCTGGCCGGATCGAGCTTGAAATAGACATCGACGCGCATGCCGGTCAGCAGCGGCGGCGTGCCATCCAGCGACGCCTGCACCTCCAGCACCTCGACGTCGTTGGGCCGGCGCGGCCCGCGGGCCGTCATGCGCGGCGCCCCGAGCGCCTTGGCCACCGAGGTGACGACGCCGGTGAACTCGCGATCCGGGAAGGCATCCGCGCGCACCACCACGGGCTGACCGAGGCGCACCTTGGTGGCATCGCGCTCCTCCACCTCGGCCCGCACGCGCAGGGAACCGATGTCGCCAAACGTCACCATCGATGCCTCCGGCGACGGCACGGCATATTCGCCCGCCTTGGCGGCGACCGCGAGCGCGACGCCGTCGTAGGGGGCGCGCAGGCGCAGCTTCTCGACCATCGCCTCGGCGCCGCTGATCTCGGTGCGCGCCGACGTCACCGCCGACTCCAGCCGTGTCGGCAGCGGCATGCCGGGCTTCGCCAGCGTCTGCGTGAGCTTGGCTTTTTCCTGTGCGGCGCGTTCATCGGCGGCCAGCAGCTTCTTGGTGGCAGCCGACAGCTCGTCGGCCGTGGCCTTGCCGGCGCGCAGTCGCGTCGTGACGGCATCGAAGGCGAGGCGGGCGCGGAACAGGTCGCGATCGGCGTCGGCCGAGGCGTCCTCGGCCTTGCGGCGCTCGGAGGCGAGGCCGGATGCCTGCTCCTCGTCGCGCTCGCGCTTGCGGACATCGGCTTCCGAGTTGGCCGCGGTGACCTTGAGCAGCGCGTCCTCGTCGTCGAGGCGCACCAGCAGATCGCCCTTGAAAACCTGATCGTTGGCTTTCACCAGGACCTCGAGAACGCGGCCCGGCAAGCCGGTGACGAGGCGAACCTCGCCGTCACGGGGTTCGATGCGTCCGGTGGCGGAGGCGGCCCAGATCGGCATCGTCCCCCCCGCCGCCGCGGTCGATGCGCCGGATGCGGCGCTCGGCGCGGTGGCAGCGGCCGGCTTGCCGTCGGCGGTGCTCGTGGCCTTGCGCCCGTCGCCGCCGGCGGTCGTCGGCGCCGCGGGCGTCGGGGCGGCTGGCGTCGCGAGCGCGGACGTGGTGGTCGGCGTCGTCGACGGAGCGGGCGAGCCTGACGGCGTGGCCGTCTGCGTGGCGTGCGTCTGCGTCTGGCCGGGCACCGTGGCCTGCCAGGGCTTGCGGCCAGCGCTCCAGTTCACGAGGCCGCTGATGCCGAGCGCGACCAGGGCCGCGATGGCGAGAGTGGCGATGGTGGAATCGGGCGCGCCGAAACCGCCGCTTCCATTGCCGCCTTTCGGCGCCGTGCTCCCCGACGCCTCGTGGCGCCGCGCCTCAGTGTCAGTTTTGGCCATGCGTTTTCCGCCTCTTCGTCAAATCCGTGATGCCGGGCGTATTGAGCCCTTCCGGTCGGCGGTCCTCGCCGACGATACGTCCGTCCTCGATGCGCAGCACGCGGTCGGCATAGCCGAGCGTGCGCGGATCGTGCGTCACCGCCAGAACGCTGCGTCTCTGCTCCTTGGCGATGCGCGACAGCAGCGCCATCACCGCGTGGCCGTTCTCGCTGTCGAGCGCCGCCGTCGGCTCGTCGGCCAGCACCACCGAGGGCGAGGAGGCGATGGCGCGCGCCACCGCAACGCGCTGCTGCTCGCCGCCCGACAGGTTGCCCGGGTAGTTGCGCAGCCGGTGGCCGAGGCCGACCTCGCGCAGAACTTCCTCCGAGCGTGCCGAAGCCGGGTAGCCCTTCTGGCCGCGCACATCGAGCGCGATGCGCACGTTCTCCAGCGCGGTGAGCGTCGGGAACAGGTTGTACGACTGGAAGATGAAGCCGATGTGCTTGCGGCGCAGCTCGGCCAGTTCCTCGGCCGACAGCTTGCTGGCGTCGATGCCGTCGACGCGCACGGTGCCGGAGGTGGGGGTCAGAATGCAGCCGAGGATCGACAGCAGCGTGGTCTTGCCGCTGCCGGAGGGTCCCATCAGCAGCGTCAGCTCGCCGGGCTGCAGGGCGATCGTGACACCCTTCAGCGCCTGCACCTTGCCGGCGCCCTGGCCCAGCTCCTTGACGACGTCGATGGCTTCCATCGTGGGGTGTGCTGTCATCGGCTGAACACCACGGCAGGATCGATCTTCATGACCTTGAAGATGGCGGACACGGCGGAAATCGCGCACATGCCGATGGTCAAGGCGAACAGGGATGCCGCCAGCCCCGGCGTCATGACGAGCGGCAGCGGCGAGTTGCGACTGGCCCACAATACGGCGAGCGCGATGATCATGCCCAGCACATAGCCGATGACGGCGGAGAGGCCGGCCTGGCTGAGGATGACCTTGTGGATATAGCCCGAGGACGATCCCAGCGCGCGCAGCGTGGCGAACTCGTTGATGTGGTCCTTGGTGCTGGAATAGAGTGTCTGCGCCACGATGACGGTGCCGACCAGGATGCCGAGCAGCGCGCCGCCGATCAGCGCGAAGCCGGCGCCGGTGCGGAACAGCCACTGCCGGATGCTGCGGTCGCGGAACTCGCTGGTGGTGAGCACCTCGGCACTTTCGAGGCGGCCCTTCAGGTCCTTGCGCACCGCCTCGATGTCGGCGCCCGGCTGCAACTGCACGAGCAGGAACGAGGCCTTGTCGCCGTCGGTATTCAGCATCTGCCGTGCGCGGTTGATCGGCGTGTAGACGTAGGGCGACTGCGTGAACGAACGAATGCGGTGCGTCAGCGCGCGCACGCGCACGCGGCTGTTGATGATCTGTGCCGTGTCGCCAATGCCGTTGACGGCGAGGTCGGCGAGGTAGCTGTCGTCGATGGCGATGCCCTCGGGCGCCTTGATGTCGGCCCAGCTGCCCTGGATGAGGTTCCACGGCTCCAGGCCGCCGTCCTCCGCGTCCGTACCGACGACGACGACGCGCGTCGAGCCGCCGCCGGGCTTGCGCCACTCGGCGAAGGCGACCACCATCGGCACCACGGCCTTCACGCCGGCCGTGGCGGCGGCCTGGTTGCGCTCGCGCGAGGACAGCAGCAGGCCGCCCTCCTCGTAGCTCTTGGCGCCGAACGAGGTGATCCACAGATCGGCCCTGGCGTGGTCGATGTTGTCGGTGATGAGGCGGCTGGCGCCCAGATAGAGCCCGAGCTGCACGGCCACGAGCACGATCGAGAACAGGATGCCGACCAGCGTGACGGCAAGCCTGATGCGATCATGGAACAGATTGCGGAATGCCAGTGTGAGGATCATTTCGCCCGCCCGGAATTGCATGCCATTCTGCTCTCGTATCGCCTAATTCCGTCTTGCGGGCGCCGAACAGACGCGACATTTCGGCCCGGGACGCGCTCCGGGGCCGCAATCCGCGCAGCTAGGGTCGGGTCGGCGCAATAGTTCCCGTGGGTTTTGCCATAGCCGCCGGCATATCCCCAGCAGCTACGCCGAAACGAGTTAAAAACCAGCCCCATCATGATCATTCGCTTATCCCGTGCTATCCCGTGCCATCCCGTGCGGTGAGCTTTCCGAGCGAGCATTGCGGACCGCTGTTAACCGTTCATTGCGCATTTGTCGGCGCCCGGCATGCGAATTTCCAATGCTGCCGCCGGTGTTCGTGCTTTCGCCGCTTTTCAAACGTTCTGATCCATCGAACGGCTATGGCCGCATTCGGCCGTCAATGATCCGGAGGTTTTCATGCTGCGAAATTCCGTCCCCGTCCTGGCTGCTGCTGCGCAGTCGCGGCGTCCGATGTTCGTGGCCGCCGCCGCTGCAGCTTTCGCCGCGGCCTTGGTCTGTGCCGCGCCGGGCAGGGCTGCTGCGCCGGCCGGCGGAGCCGAAGTCGGCATCTGGTACGACGACACCGGCAAGGGGGCCGTCGAGATCAAGCCTTGCGGGGCCAAGCTGTGCGGCTACATCGTCTGGCTCAAGGAGCCGATCAGCAGCAAGACCGGCAAGCCGCTCGTCGATGCCAACAACCCCGAAGCTTTGGGCCGCTCGCGCCCGATTTGCGGCCTGCAGATCCTGGGCAACCTGGCGCGGCAGTCGGACGGTTCGCTGGACGATGGCTGGGTCTACGACCCCAAGGTCGGCAAATCCTATGATGCGGCGCTCGAGGTCGAAGGCAAAACGCAGTTGAAGCTGACAGGATACAAGGGCGTCCGCTTCCTCGGCAAATCGTTCATTTGGAACCGCGCGCCCGACACTCTGCCGCGCTGTGCTGGCGACGCGTCGGCTGCGCCGGCTCCGGCTCCGGCTCCGGCGCGGTAATGCCTCGGCCGACAGTCCCTTGAGAGTTGCTCGTCCCAGTTGCGAAGGCCCTCTGCGTAGCGCGGAGGGCCTTCGTCGTTCGATGGTGTCTATTCGGCCGCCGCGGCGGTGGTCGATGCTGCCGGCGTCTTGCCCTTGGCCTTGACGATGCGCGCTACCGCTGCCGCATCCGCCACGCGGGCGGTCTGGCGGCGGGCGAACTCGACCGTGCGATCGACGACGTACGAGCGCTGCCGGTCGAGCGTGACCATGTGATAGCTGTCGTCCAGAACGGATGTCTCCACCAAGCCGCCGAGCTTGCGCTGCAGCTTCATGGCGTTGGAGAGGTCGCTCTGGTCGTCGTGGCGCGGATGGAAGATCAGCGTCGGCTGGCGCACTTCGCCGAGGCGGCGCTTCACGGCATCAACCATCATGCGGAACTGATAGAGCGTCGTGCCGCTGCGGCCGAGCAGGTCCTCGACCGGGCGGTTGTCACTGCTGAAGCTGTCGAGCACGAACTTGCGGATGCGCTCGTCCTTGATGCCGTAGGGCTCGCGCTGGCGGAAATGGAACATGCGCGCCGAGTACTTGTCGCGAACCAGCTTGAACAGGACCGAGTACCACGGCATCGACCAGCCGTTGGGCCACAGCGTCGGGGCGAACAGCATGACGGACTGGATGCCGTCCTGCTTCTCGGCGGCGAGCCGCAGCGCCAGCATGCCGCCGGCCGACATGCCGCCGACCATCACCGTATCGCAACGCTCCTTCAGGCGCTCGTAGGCGCTTTCGACGGCGGCATACCAGTCGGTCCACTGCGACAGGCCGGCGATGTCGGTGCCGCCGCCAAGTCCGTGCAGCAGCGGGCAGTGCACCGTGTACCCTTCGCGCGCGAGAGCCTGCGCTACGAAGCGCAGCTCGATCGGGTTGCCGCCCAGGCTGTGAATGAGCAACACGCCACAGCGGCCGCCGGCAAACTCCAGGCTGCCTGCTTGATCGGTGCTTTTGTCGTTCTTTTTCATTTCGTTCGCTACGCTCAGTTCTGACCAGACGGTAACTTATTTTCTGTTCGCGCCAAGCCGTAGCGCCAGGAGGGGGTGTGACGGCGACTGGGCATTGGCACTAGTGAGGAACTCGAAGGGCCGGTAGGTCGGCGCACAGCGCCGGAGCCGGTGGGAACGGATCTGCTGCAGGAGGCGCGGACGCGATGCCGGCAGCTCCCATGCCGACTGGCACCGTAGAGGTGGGGTGCCGATCAGCGGTATAGGGCATCATGCCGCAATGCAGCAAAATTGCGGCGGAGGGGGGGCGATGCGCCGGCCCGGCGGCCTTTGCAAGGGGACGGACCCGTGTGCGGACGGGGCCTGCCGAGAGCGATGCCGAGGGCAGGCGGACGGCGGTCGAACAGGGGGCGGGCATACCTCCGGACGCACCCTGCCCGCAGGCAGAAAATGCGGCTACAACAACGCCTTCCGACGCTGCTCCCGGGACGCTCGACGCCACTGTGACGAACCTCATACCGACACTTTAAACCACGCCTGAAGCTATTGAAAGCACGACCAGCCGGTGAGCGCTGGAGCGCGGCGCGAGGTAGACCTTAAGCGAGGTCGCCCACGTGCAGGCCGGTTGATGCCCATCATCGTTAACGAACGGCGCACCAGTGCCTGCCAACGAGGCAAGCGCCGGCCGATCCGCCGGTCGTAGGCACTCGGATGCCGAAGGAGCCGGCGATGGGGAACCTTGCTGGCTGTGTCGGGAGAAGCAGCCCGAGCCGCCGAATGCCCGCTATTGTGCGCCGCAGCAACACAGGCGATAGGCGGTCGGTTTGCGAGCCGCTCGGGTGCGGTCATGGCGCACCTGCGGCCGACGCGATGCTGGGAGCGCGTCGCATGCGGCATGGCGGCATGGCGGCTTCGCGCGCTGGGCGCGGCAGCGCCGAACGGAGGCCCCACGGCCCTCGCTCGGGGCATTGCGATGGCGCAGATTGCTGGCGCTCCCTACGGGAGTCGAACCCGTCTTTTCAGATTGAAAATCTGACGTCCTAACCGATAGACGAAGGGAGCGGAGCCCCACCCCTATAGGCACGTTTGCGGGGGCTGGCAAGCCGTGCGGAGACGGGTGTGCGCTTGCGCCCGACGGTACGGCCGGCGGATCAGGACGCCGGCTTGTCGAGGCTGGCGTCGGTCAGCATGGCGCCGACCCACATGGCGAACAGCGCCACCCAGGCGGTGGTGGCGAAGACGGCGCTGTTGGACACCGAGCCGACCGCGCAGCCGCCCGCCAGCATGCCGCCGAAACCCATCAGCACGGCGCCGGCGATGTAGCGCCGCATGGAGCGTCCGCCCTCGAAGCCCTCGAGCTTCAATTCGCCGCCGCTGAGCGCGCCGAGGAACGAGCCCAGGAGAACCCCGGGCACCAGCCCGATGTCGAAATCCAGCGGCTGCCCGGGCGGGGTCAGGGTCATCATCAGCACGCGCGCCGAGGGGCCGGAGAAGGTGACGCTCTTCAATGGCTGCGGATCGAAGGCCTGCTGGGACAGCCAATAGGTCAGCAGCCAGCCGGCCATGATGGTGAGCCCGACGCCGATGCCGCCGATCCAGCTCCACAGCGAAAGCCGGCTCCGCGCCGCAAAATAGAGGGCGGCAGCGAGCCAGATCAGGGCCGCGACGAGCGTGGTCTTGGCGCCGAGCCCCATCAGGCTGGAGGCATCGAGCTGCGCCCCGTCGATCATCCACAGGCTGGCGAGCCAGAGCCGCAACGGCGACAGGATGCCGCCGACGGCCGCCTGCGCCGTGACCGCGAACAGCAGCCCGGAAAACAGCGAGCGCAGGTTGCCTTGCCCGGCCAGCACCAGCAGGCGGCTGGGGCAGCCGCGGGCCAGCACCATGCCGGCGCCCAGCAGCAGGCCGCCGATGATGGCGCCGGAGACGCTGCCGCGCATGTTGAGGACGCGGATGCCGCTGGTGCCGATGATGCCGAACGCGATCAGCGCATGCGTGCCGACGATGGCCGCGGAAAACACCAGCAGCCAGATGGCGAGCTTGGGGCCGAAGGTGCCGCGTCCGACTTCGATGGTCGCCGCGCGCAGGCAAAACTTGCTCTTCTGCGCCAGGAAGCCGAACGACAGCCCGATCAGCAGACCGAGCAGCGTGCCGGTGCCGGCATCACCGAATCTTTCGATGAGAGACGTGAAATCCATGGAAACGGCGAACCCGCGGCTGAGGGAGGCATCACCCCTGCACGAACCGCCAGGCGCTGTCCTTGACTTCGACGCGCCCGACACCCGGCCACGGCAGATGGTAGCCGAGCAGGGCAGTCTTGTCGCCGGCCAGCATCTGCAGCAGCCGCTGGCGCGTGGCAATGGCCTGCTCCGGCTCCATGTCCGGTCCCCAGCGCCAGGCTGGGCTGGCGAACGAGACGACCGCATGCGCCAGCGCATCGCCGCCGATCAGCAGTTGCTCGGTCCCCGACCGCAGCAGCACCGAGACGTGGCCCGGCGTGTGCCCGGCGCTGTCGAACAACTGCACGCCGGGGGCGATCTCGTCGCCGGCCTTGCGCTTGTCGAGGCGCTCGGCGAGCACCTTCAGGCGCCGATGCGTGCCGATGGCCATGACCTTGAAGGCTTCCGGCACCTCCGTTTCGCGGCCCGGCTTCGACCAGTAGTCGAACTCGGCGGCGGTCATGATGTGGCGGGCGTTGGCGAAGCGGCTGCCGCCGTCGAGCGGGTCGATGACACCCCACAGGTGGTCTGCGTGGGCGTGCGTGAAGACGACGTGCGTGATCGCGTCGGGCGCGATGCCGGCAGCTTCCAGGTTGTCGGCCAGCTTGCCGATGGTGGGCATGAAATCCGGGCCGCCGCCGGTGTCGACCAGGATGGTGGCCTCCGGCGTCTTCAGAATCGCGACGTTGACCTGGGAGTAGATGGCGTCGCCGGGCTGGCCGCCGGCCTCCAGCAGCGCCTTGACCGCGGCCGGCTCGCGGCCGGGCACCGCGAACGAGAGCGGCAGCGTCAGGCTGCCGTCGGTGACGACGGTGACCTCGAAGGCGCCGACCTTGAAGGCATGTGTCGTCGGCTGGGTGCGCGCCAGCAGGCGCGTGGCGCCGAGCGGGAGGGCGGCCGTCGCGGCGACGCCGGCCAGCAGCGTTCGGCGCGAGACCTCGCGTCTTGTCGCGCAGTACCGGTTTCGCAGCATGAACCACCCTCCCCTCTCTCCCCCCGGAGCCTGTGGTGATGGACAACCGGTCGAGCCACGGGGGCGGGCTCGACCGGGCGGCGGCTATCAGCCGAACATGTCGGCCGTAATACCGGCATACCAGCCGATATTCTCCTCCTGCGTCTGCTTGCGCAGCGCATCGGCTTCGCCCGTCTGCGAGATGAAGTTCTCGATGGCCGTGATCTTGCCGTCCTTGGCCTCGTAGCGACCGCCGACCTTCACGGTGTCGTCGGTGTCGATGAGGCTCCAGCAGGTGTTGGCATAGCGGGCCGGGAACGTCTTGGCCGCCGCCAGCTCGCCGCGGATCATCATCGCCGCCGCCTTGGCCTGGCTGTTGGCGGCAAAGGCCGATTTCGGCATGTCGCCGGGGATGCAGGCGTCACCGACGATGTAGATGTTGGCGTCCTTGGCTGACTTCATGTTGGCGGGATCGATGGGGCAGAAGCCGCTCTCGTTGGCGAGGCCGGCGTCGCGCGCGATCGCGCCCGCCATTTGTGCCGGGATGACGTTGACGAGGGCCGCGTTCTTGTAGGTCTCGAAGTCGGTGACGACGGTGCCGGTCTTGGGATCGACCGACTTGATGCCGTTGTGGATCGACGGGGAGATCCACTCGACCATGCCGGGGTAATGCTTCTCCCAGCCTTCCTGGAACAGCGCCTGCTTGGAGAACTTGTCCTTGGCGTCGAGGATGATGATCTTGCACTTGCTCTTGCCGGCGGTCTTCAGCACGTGCGCCATCATCGACACGCGCTCGTATGGCCCGGGCGGGCAGCGGAATGGATTGGGCGGCGCCAGCATGACGATGAGGCCGCCATCCGGCACGGCGTCGAGCTTGGCCTTCAGCAGCTTGGTCTGCGGCCCGGCCTTCCAGGCATGCGGCATCGCTTCCTCATGCTCGCGCCCCCAGCCGGGAACGCTGTCGTACTTGAGGTCGATGCCGGGTGAGAGCACGAGGCGGTCATAGGCCAGCTCCGAGCCGTCGCCGAGCTTCACCGTCTTTTTGTCGCGGTCGATCGCGCCCGCCATCTGGTGGGCGAGTTTGACGCCGTAGCCGGTGATCTTGTCGTACTTGTGCGTGATTTGCTCGAACGTCTTCACGCCGCCGAGGTAGAGATTGGAGTGGAAGCAGGTCACGAACTCCTTCGACGGCTCGACGAGCGTGACCTCGATGGCGCCGGCGGAGTCCTTGGCGATGTACTTGGCCGCCGTGGCGCCGCCCGCCCCGCCGCCGATGACGACGACCTTGGGCTTGGCCTGCGCGATGGCCGGTGCGGCGAGCCTGCCGACCGCCAGTACCGCGGCCGTTCCGCCGGCCATCTGGCCGAAGCGACGACGTGAAATCATGGTGAACCTCCCAGATTGCTGTCCCCGAGCGCTTGGCACGCTGCTTGTTGCTCATGTTGCCCGCGACATGCGGGGATGTCGATGGCCCCGCTCACCTGTTGGTGGCGACGCTCGGCTGGTCCTTCTTGTCCGACGTTCCGGATTTTTCGGGCTTGGCCGGCTCCTCCTCGGTCATCTTGGGCGGGCCGAGTTGCTCGAAGTAGGCTGCGAGCGCAGCCATGTCCTCCTCGGTGAGGTTGTCGGCGATGGTCTGCATGATGGGGTTCTTGCGCTCGCGCCAGCGGTAGGCGTTGAGCGCCTGCACGAACGTTTCCTGCGGCCAGCCGGTGATCGAGGGAATACCGTTGAAGTTGCCCGTGCGCTGATGGCAGGTCACGCATTCGTTGGACAGATATTCGCCATAGGCGACATCGGGTCCGGCGAGAGCGGCGGTGCTCCAGCCGGTAACGACGGCCATCCCTGTGGTGGCGGCTGCAAGTCCGCGCCGCAGCGCACGTCGCGCCATTCGTGTCTCCTGGAGCCTCGTTTCCTCGCTTGCCCGGGAAAACAGGCGGCAGATCGTTGCGCCTGCTTCGCTTGCCCCGGTCGTCGGCCGCGGGCGCAAGGAAACGCCCGCGGAGTGTGCCGCGTGAGGCGGCGCGTGTCAGGACCGTCGTCGTCGAGGTCCGCTGTCGTCCGGGTCGCTGTCGTTCCGGCCAGTCCCGTCAGTCGACCTTCGGCCCGGTCTTGGAATCCGGCGTCACGTCGATGACCTTGGCATGACCTGTGATCTCGACCTTCGCCTTGCAATCCTTCATGCATGGATCCTTGCGCCAGAAGGCCTTCTCGGACACCTCGCGGTCGTCGTCGAAAAACTCCGGCTCGTTGGGCAGCTTGACCGTCTTGAAGGTATCCTGGTTCAGCTCGAAATTCGCATCCTTGATAACGTCATTGAGCTGCAGGATATAGGCCGTGATCGCATAGGCCTCGTCCGGTGTCAGCGACTGCGCGTTGCCGAACGGCATGGCGCGGCGGATGTAGTCGAAGATCGTGGACGGATAAGGCCAGAACGAGCCGACCGTCTTCTCCGGGCGGTCGTGCTTCATGGTGCCGTGGCCGCCGGCGAGCACGGGCCACTTGTCCTTGCCCTCGCCGAACTCGCCGTGGCACACGGCGCAGCGTTCCTGGAACAGCGTCTCGCCCTGCGCCGCGGTGCCTTTGCCCTTCGGCAGCCCCTGGCCGTCAGGACGCACGTCGATGTCCCAGGCCGCCACCTCGGCCGGCGTCGCCTCGCGCCCCAAACCGAGCTTGCCGGCGAGGGCGGGAGCCGCTGCCCCGAGCAGCATGAGCACGGCCGCCGCAGCGGTGCGCGCAGGGTGATTACGTGATCTCGACATTCTCGACCTCCCCGTTCGTGCGCACCAGCCAGGTCTGGATGCCGTTGTTGTGATAGATGGAGTTCACGCCGCGCACCTTGCGCAGCTCGTCCTTGGTCGGCTGCACGTAGCCGGTGGAGTCGTGGCAGCGCGACTGGATCAGCAGCTCCTGCCCGTTCCAGTCGTAGTCGACATAGAAGCGGGTGATGGACTGCTCCAGCACCGGGCCGTCGATCCGCGCCTGCTGCCAGGTCTTGCCGCCATCGACGGTGACATCGACGCGCGTGATCGAGCCGCGACCCGACCAGGCGATGCCGGTCAGCACGTTGCGGCCCTTGTGCACCCACGGCGCCTGCGGGCTCGGATTGGTGATGACCGACTTGGCATCCATGAAGAACGTGAAGCGGCGCGAACGGCCATCCTCGAGCAGGTCGGTGTACTTCGAGGTTTCCTCACGCGCGTGCCAGGGCTGATCGCCGACCTTGATGCGGCGCAGCCATTTGACCCACATGTTGCCTTCCCAGCCGGGAATGACGGCGCGCACCGGATAGCCGTTCTCCTGGCGCAGCGCCTCGCCGTTCATGCGGAAGGCGAGCAGGCAATCCTTCAGCGCCTTGTCGAGGGGGAGCGAGCGGTTCATGCCGGCCGCGTCGCCGCCTTCCAGCATCAGCCACTTTGCGTTGGCCTTGACGCCCGCTTCCTCGAGCACGTACTTCAGCGGCACGCCGGTGTACATCACGTTGTGCACCATGCCGTGCGTGAACTGGCAGCCGTTGAGCTGTGCGCCGCGCCATTCCATGCCGGAGTTGGCTGCGCATTCGAGGAAGTACACGCGGTTGACGCGCGGCATGCGCTTGATGTCTTCGAGCGTGAAGATCAGCGGCTTGTCCACGAGGCCGTTGATCATCAGGCGGTAGTCGTGCGGGCTCACCTCGGTGGCGCCGCCGTGATGGCGCTCGAAGCAGAGGCCATTCGGCGTGATGATGCCGTCGAGCTCGTGCAGCGGCGTGAAGTTGACCGAGCTCTCGCGCGAGGCGGTCAGCCATTCCACGTCGCGACGCACGACGTTGGCCTCGAATTTCGACGGCTTGCCGTAGGGATGCGCGGCGACGCCGTCGCCCAGCACCTTGGAGAATTCCGCGACGTTGGGCGGCAGGTTCTTCGGGTTTGCGGCGCTCGTCGCGGCGGCGGCCGGCTTGGCGGCATCCGCAGCGCGCGCGCTCGCCGTGCCGAGGCCGGCCGCGGCAAGGCCGCCGGCACCCGCCAGCAGCAGCTTGCGGCGCGCCAGGCTGGGCGGGGCATCGCCCGCTGGTCTCGAAGTGTCAGACATGCACAACCTCCCCTGATATTCTCGGCCCGTTGGCGTTCAGGCGGCGTTCGCGTCCCGGCTGCTTCCGTGCAGCGCCTTCGCGGCCCGCGCGCCCGGCCGGCTAGATGCCGACCACCTTGATGGCGTCCGAGGGTTTCACATCGACGGTCTTGGTCTTGGCCAGATAATCCTCGACAACCTTCCAGATCGGCGGGCCTTCGGTGCCTTCGTTGACGCTGGCCCAGCCGGCGACGACGTATTCCTTGCCGGCGTCGAGTGGCGCGCCGGATTTCAACAGGCGCAGATCGGAAAAGCGCTGGCCGATCGGCTTGCCGATGTCGCAGGTGAAACCGAGGCCGCCCGTGCGCACCATGTCGCCGCCCTGCTGATAGTAGGGATCGGGGTTGAAGATGTTGTCGGCGACGTCCTCGAGGATTTCCTTGAGGCGCGCGCCCGTCATCTTCATGCGGTAGCAGTTCGGATAGCTCATGGCGCTGGCGTTGGTGACATCCTCGAAGGTGATGTCCTGGCCCGGCAGCAGCGTCGTGCCCCAGCGCACGCCCGGCGACAGCGCAATCTCCGCGTCGCGCTCGGCGAGGATCGCCGAGCAGAACACGTCGTCGAGCGTGCCGGCGAAGTTGCCGCGCCGGTAGAGCAGCGAGTTGGTCTTGCCGAGCACGCGCTTCAGGTCGGCGGCGTAGGGCTCGCGCACCTTGGCGATGAGCGCCGCCGTTTCGGCGTCGGGCGTGATCCAGTCGGAGAACACCGGGATCAGCTTGAAGCGGAAGCCCTTGATGGCCTTGCCCTGCACGTCGAGATCCAGGCGCGACACGAACTTGCCGTGCGAGCCCGACGAGATCAGCAGCGTGTTGCCGACCTTCACCGCCTCGGGAATCGCGTCGTGCGTATGGCCGGTCAGGATGACGTCGATGCCGCTGACCTTGGCGGCCATCTTGCGGTCGACGTCGAAGCCGTTGTGGGACAGGCAGACGACGAGATCGGCGCCCTTGGCCTTCACCTCGTCGACGACCTTCTGCATGTCGTCGTCACGGATGCCGAACGTCCACTTGGGGATCATCCAGCGCGGGTTGGCGATGGGCGTGAACGGGAACGCCTGGCCGATGACGGCGATCTTGACGCCGCCCTTCTCGAACATCTTGTACGACTCGAAGACCGGATCATTGAACTCGGCGTCGCGGATGTTCTGGGCCAGGAACGCGAATGGAAGCTTGTCGACGATCTCCTTCACTCGCGCTTCGCCGAGCGTGAACTCCCAGTGCGCGGTCATGGCATCGGGCTTCAGCAGGTTCATCACGTCGACCATGTCCTGACCGTTGGTCTGGAGCGCGCTCCAGCTGTTGGTCCAGGTGTCGCCGCCGTCGAGCAGGAGAACCTTGTCGCCGCGCTCGGCGCGGATGGCCTTGACGATGGTGGCGATGCGGTCGAGGCCGCCCATGCGGCCGTAGGACTTCGCCAGTTCGGCGTAATCCTGGTCCGACAGCGCATAGGCTTCCGGCGTCTTCGGAGCGATGCCGAACGACTTCAGGAAGTCGCCGCCGGTGATGTGGGGAACCTTTCCCTTGGCGTCGCCGACCCCGAGATTGACGGTCGGCTCGCGGAAGTTGATCGGCACCAGCATGCCGTGGATGTCGGTGATGTGCACCAGCGTGACGTTGCCGGTGGCCTCGAACTTGAGGAGCTGGTCCTGGGTGAGCTTGCCCTGCGCCGCCGCGCGTCCGAGCGGGCCGGCGCCGCCGCCGATGACGGCCGCCGAGGCCAGTGCCGCCTGCATGAATTCGCGTCGGGAAAAGGACATCTCGCTCCTCGTGCGTCATCGTTCGCGCGAAGGGCGTGCCGGCCCCTCGCTGCGGGTCGTTGATGGGGGATGTCGGGGAGCCCGCGGAGGGCTGCGCCCAGCTTGGCGTTTCCGGTTTGGCTCGGCCCCGTTGGTCGGGGCTCTCGTCTGGCGGCGGCGGAAGATGGCGCTCGCATCCGCATGTGCGACGCGAGCGCTTCCGGTCAGCCGACGGTGACCTTCTGCTCGGCGGTGTAGACGGAGCCGTCATCGTCGGTCCATTCGAAGGTGAAGGTGCCCGTCTCGGGCACGCGCACGAAGAAGGACTGGTAAGGGTTGGCGGAGATGGCGGTGTTCCAGTCCACGCTCATCAGTTCCTTGCCATTGAACTTGGCGACGAACTTGTTGATGATCTTGCGCGGGATGGCCTTGCCGTCCTTGTCCTTGCGCTGACCGCTTTCCATTTCGTGGCTGATCAGCGTCTTGACCTCGACGACCTCGCCGGCCTTGGCGGTGGCGGGCATGCGTACGCGGGGGGTGGGTTTTGCGGCCATTGGCGTCTAAATCCCGAATAACCTGAAGGTTGAATGCTGCTGGCTGGGTGCCGAGTGGCTGGGTGCCGAGGCTCGGCGACGGGTTCTGGCTCCGCGCGGGGCGGGCTCGTGCCCCACTAGCCGCCGCAGCCGCCGATGGTGACCTTCACTTCCTTCTTGGCCATGTAGAACGTGCCGTCCGACATCTCGGCGACGGCGAGGATGTTCTGCGTCTGCGCCAGGCGGATGCGGATCTGAGCCGAGGCCTTGGGGATCAGCGGCGTGAAGTGGAACACCGCGAGGCCAGGATTGGGATTGCCCTCGGCGTAGAAGGAGACGGTCTTGACGTAGTCCTTCTCGGTCATCGGGCTCTCGATCTCGAAGTTGAGAGGCACCACGAGACCGTTCTCGGCGATCGAGGGCAGGTCGAGCTTGATCTTGCCGTCAGCCGCGGCCTTGCCGCCGGTGGCCTTCTTGATCTCCTCGGCGACCTGCTCCGGCGTCGCCTCAGCCAGGCTCACGCCCATCGCGGTCGCGGCCATGCCGGCAAACCCCGCCAGCAGCATCTGGCGGCGGCTCGGCGCATGCCAGTCAGCGTTCATGCTCGTCCCTCCCTCGGATATTCGTGCCTGGGGCGGCTTCGACGCTTTTCTCGCCGCCTCTCGATAGGCTGAGGTTGTCACATGATGGTATTCAAATGTAAAGTGGTCGCAGGTCGTATAGTGCAAGGAACAGCTGACGCACGTCGGATCGGACACGGGGCTCACCGAAGCAGGGCTCCGGGCCGGGACGGCGGGCACGGCGAAGCGGGCACCTGCGGGCCGGACCAGAAACGGGCTTCCCGGGAGGAGCAATGACGAGACGAGCAACAGCGCCGCTGTGGCGGCGCGTCGCAGCCGGCATCGCCGCGCTGACGATGTCGACACTGTCGATGAGCTGGGGGGGCGGGCCATCTCGCGCCGACGAGGCGGAGAAGGAGATCGAGCGCTATCGCGCCATGATCAACGATCCGATGTCCAACCCGGCCTTCCTCAACGTGGATCGTGGCGAGGCGCTGTGGAAGGAGGCGCGCGGCGCCAAGAACGTTTCGCTCGAAGGATGCGACCTCGGCATGGGGCCCGGCAGGCTCGAAGGGGCCTACGCCAACCTGCCGCGCCATTTCGCCGATGCCGACAAGGTCATGGACCTGGAGCAGCGGCTGCTCCACTGCATGCAGACGCTGCAGGGCCTCGACACTGCCGACGTCATCAAGCGCAAGTTCTCCGGCCCCGGCGTCACCTCCGACATGGAGGACCTCGTCGCCTACATCGCCAACAAGTCGAGCGGTATGAAGATCGCGAGCCAGCTCGGACACGCCAAGGAGAAGGAGATGTACGCGGTCGGCGAGGCGCTGTTCTGGGCGCGAGCGTCGGTCGAGGACTTCTCGTGTGCCACCTGCCACGGCGACGACGGCAAGCGCATTCGCCTGCAGGCCCTGCCGAACCTGACGAAACCCGGCAAGGACGCGCAGGAGACCATGGGCTCGTGGCCGACCTACCGCGTGTCGCAGAGTGCCTTGCGCACCATGCAGCACCGGCTGTGGGACTGCTACCGGCAGGCACGCATGCCACCACCGGAGTATCTCGCCGACGGCATCACGGCGCTGCAGGTCTATCTCAACAAGCAGGCCGAAGGCGGCGTGCTGACCGTTCCCTCGATCAAGCGCTAACGGCAGGTGACGATATGAAAAAGCTCATGATCCTGCTGCCGGCCCTCATGCTGGCGGCGCCTGCCGTGACCGGCGGCGGTGCATTCGCCGAGACGGCGCCCAAGCCCAACGTCGAGACCTATTTCAAGGCGATGTTCAAGAAGCTGCCCGAGGGCTGGGACAAGCGCATCGTCCAGGACGAAACGCAGCGCATCTGCTCGGAGACGCGCAACAACCCGTCGAAGGAGCAGTTCGAGGCCATCAAGGCGCGCGAGATCGCCTCGCTGAAATTCCCGGCCGATGGTAGCGTGATGGGCGACTGGAAAAAGGGCGAGAAGATCGCCCAGAACGGTCGCGGCGGCCAGTTCAGCGACGAGCCCGGCACCGAGCGTGGCGGCAACTGCTACGCCTGCCACCAGATGGCGACCCAGGAGCTGTCGTATGGCACGCTGGGGCCGAGCCTGACCGGCTATGGCAAGGCGCGCAGCTTCACGGCGGAGGCGAACAAGGACGCCTTTGCCAAGATCTACAATTCCCAGAGCGTGGTGCCGTGCTCCAACATGCCGCGCTTCGGATACCACGAGTTCCTGTCGATCGACCAGATCAAGGACCTCACCGCCTACCTGATGTCGCCGGAAAGCCCGGTCAACAAGTAGGAGGCGGCACGCAGCGCGCGGGGCAGCGGTGGCGGCAAACTTGTCCGCTGCCGCTGATCGCATTCGGCGAGCGTCATCGGACAGCAAGGGGCGAAGCCGTCATGCTGAAGGCCGGCAAGCTGATCGCGGGAATGCTCGCGGCCGTGGCGCTCGTCGGCGCGGCCGAGGCCGCGCGGGCGGCGGAACTGCTCATGTTCGAGGAGGCCGGATGCGGCTATTGTCGCCGCTGGAACGCGGAAATCGGCCCCGGTTATCCTAAATCAAGCGAGGGACGACGCGCGCCGTTACGGCGCATCGACATTCGTGCACCATTGCCTGATGATATCATGCTGCAACGCAAGGTCACGATTACGCCGACCTTCGTCCTGGTCGAGAACGGGCGAGAGGTGGGGCGGCTGGTGGGCTATGCGGGAGCCGATTTTTTCTACGAGGTGCTCGGCGAGGTTATGCAGCGCCTGCCGTCTGCCGCCGACGCAAGCCCTGCTGCCGACAACGAAAAGGCGTGGCCGAGCCCGCCCCGGTGATGGGGGTGTGCGAGGCCGCGACAACGAGACCCCTGATGAACCAGATTCTGTCCGACCGTGATATCGAAGCCCTCGAGAGCGACCGCGACCTGTCGCCCGAGCTGACGCGCATGATCAAGAATGCGCGCGCGGCGAGCGATTTCCTCAAGGCGCTGGCGCACGAGAGCCGGCTCGTCATCCTCTGCCTGCTCGCCGAGCGCGAGCGTTCGGTCACCGAGCTGGAGCAACTGCTGTCGCTTCGCCAGACGACGGTTTCCCAGCAGCTGGCGCGGTTGCGGCTCGACGATCTGGTCGTAGCGAGGCGTGACGGCAAGACCGTCTACTACAGCCTTGCCGACGACGAACTGAAGACCTTCATCCAGGCCGTCTACGACATGTTCTGCACGCCCGGAGGGGACGCATCGGCCGAGCCTGGGCGCGATCGCTGATGCCGCTGATGCCGCTGAAGCGCCGGAACCTCTGCCACCGGCTGAAATGAGCCCGTCCGAGCCCGGGGCGGTGGGAACCTGATGAGCGCGGACTGGTCGATGCTGCTGGGAGGGCTGGCCTGCGGAGTGCTGGCCGGGTTCGCGGCCCAGTTCGGCCGCCTGTGCAGCTATGCCGCCATCGAGGATGTCATCACCGCCGGCGACACGCGGCGGGCCAAGTCGTGGGCGCTGGCGGTGGCGGTCGCCATCGTCGCCACGCAGGGGCTGGTCGCCTCGGGCGTCGTCGATCTCACCGGCAACCCTTACGCCCATGCGCGCATCGAGCTGGGCGGGCTGATCGCGGGCGCCGTGCTGTTCGGGCTCGGCATGTCGCTGGTCGGCACATGCGGTTTCGGCGTGCTGGTGCGGGCCGGCACCGGCGATCTTCGCGCCGCCATTGCCGCGCTCGTGATCGGCATCGCCGCCTTCGCCGCCACGGGGGGGCTGCTCGCCGGTCCGCGGCTGTGGCTGTCGGGCCTGTTCGTGCTCGATGCCGGCGCGGGGGCCACCTTCGGCGAGCTGGCACGACAGTCCCTCGGACCACGGTGGGCGCCGCTGCCGGCCGTGCTGCTGCCGATGGCGCTGGGCGCCTTCGCGCTGGCGGGGGCGCGCTTCCGCTCGCGCCCGCGCATGTTCATGGCCTCGTTGCTGCTCGGGCTGGCGGTCAGCGGCGGCTGGCTGGTGACCAGCGGCCTTGGCGATCCGTTCGGGCAGACGCGGCCCGAGAGCCTCACCTTCGTGGCGCCGCTCGGACGCACGGTGCTGGTGATGATGGGCCAGACGCTCGGGCAATCGGCGTTCGCGGTCGCCAGCGTCGTCGGCGTGCTGATCGGCGCCCTGCTGGTGGCCGGATGGCGCGGCGATCTGCGCTGGGAAGCGTTCGACGACCAGCGCGAGATGCGCCGCCATCTGCTCGGCGCCGTGCTGATGGGCCTCGGTGGCGTGCTGGCGCGCGGCTGCACCATCGGCCAGGGCCTGTCAGCCGCCAGCACGCTGGCCGTCACGGCGCCCATCGCGGTGCTGTCGATGATCGCCGGCGCACGGCTCGGCCTCTATTACCTGATCGAGGGTCGCTCCATCCTCGGAACCTGGTTCGATCGCCTGCGCGGCATCGACAGGCGGCCGAGCGCCGCGCGCCGCGCCGCCTCCCGCAGGCCGGGCGGGGGCGGCCCGCCGTAAGCGCCCGCTCCTTCGCGCGGTCTTCTGCGCACCGGAGGCCACTTCGCCCGGAAGGCTCTAACCGCGGGGTGGTCGGCGCCGTTCCTTGAACCAGGCGCGCACGTCGGCCATCTTGCGCTGCTGGCTCTCCGGCGCGCGCCGCCGGCAGGTCTGCGCCTCTTCGCTGCCCTCGGCCGCGCCCCATCGCGTCTCGACGCAGTCGTTGACGTTGTAGGCCACCTCGAGCGCGCCAACCCGTTCGATGACCTTGGCGAGCGTCAAGGTCCACTGCGAGCCGTCGCTGCGCGTATACTTGAAGTCGCGCCGCGCCAGCTCCCGGGCGAGAACGGCGTCGAGCCGCGCGGCGATGCTTTCGGCACCTTCGGTCTTCGGCATGGCGTAGCGGTCCGGGCGCCGCTCCACCCGGCCCGTGAAGCCGCGCACCACGTCCATCGCGATCAGCAGGCGCAGATCACGCGAGGGTGTCGCGAAATCCTCCCAGGCGCCCGTGGTCTCGAAGATCGCCGCTCCGTCCGGCATGCCGACATCGGGGCCGCCCTTGAGCTGGTGCTTGCGGCCGTTCTCCACCGAGGTGACGCGCGCCTTGACCTGCTCCTCGAGCGCATCGATGGCCTCGACCAGCGCCCGTTCCGGATCGAGCGCCGTGGGCGAAATCACATCGTCCATGCGGTCGTAGAAGCCCTCGACGTCGAGCTTCGATTGATCGAGGGAGAAATCGCCGTAGGCCGGGCTGCGGGCGATCTCGCGGTTGGAGAGGCGCCGCAGGCCCCCGCCGTCGCGCAGCACGGGTCTGAAGCGCTTGAAGCCAGGGCTGCCGAGGGCGGCATCCTGGGCGAACAGGAAATTGCCGCGCCAGAAGCGCTTGCGCGCCACCGTGCCGTCCGGCTGGCCGTCGACGGCCAGCAGAATACCGCCACGTTCGCCGGTCTGGGCCATGCGCTTGGCGACCACGAGGAGATGGCCATAAGGGTCGGCATAGACGGTCCCGGGGCGCAGGGTGTTCTCGTCCAGCGGTACCGGATAGTAGTCGGTCTCCTCGTCGCTGGCCGCCGTGCGTGCCGACCCGGAATGCACGCTCTCGCCGATCGTCTGCAGGTAGGCGCCGAACGCGGGGGCGAGCCCTTGCGGCTTCGGCTTGGCCGCCGGCCTTGGCGTCCGCGCCGGTTTTGGTCGCGGCGGCTGGCCGAAGACCGATCCCAGGATGCCCGGGCTGCCACCGCCCGCCTCCGGGCCCGCGTCCTCGGGCGGGGCGTCCTGCGGTTCCTCCTTCATGACGTTCCACCACTGCGGGCAGCGCGGAGGACGCCCGCCGCCGCCGCGCGTGCATTTCGCGTAGCCGAACGGCAGCCCCATCTTGAAGGCGAAGTAGGCGCGCAGGAAGTAGGGCAGGTCGGCGCAGTCCGGCTTGACCTCGATGCCTTTCTCGTCCTCGCGCAGGCCGAGGTGGTTGTGCAGCAGGTTGCGGGATCGGTCGCGCAGGACCTCGTGCAGAGCCTTCCACGAGGGGGAGGCCTCCAGCGGCGCGTCGAACAGCCTCTCGATCCAGGCTGAATAGAGGCTTTCGTTGGCGCGGCTCCAGGCTTCGCGGAGCGGCCACACCATGCCCGGCCGCTGGCCGGGACCGCCGGGGTTGGCGCGCGCCACCACGATGTCGCGGCGGGCCGAGCACGGCTGGCCCGCGAGATCGCCGCTGAGCTTCAATTGCCATTTTCCCGCCTGCGGCTCGGCGACCTCCGCGTGCCAGTGCCAGGGCGGCCCACCACTCCGGTCGCGCGTGGCGACGGCGACGCGGCCATCGGGCGCTACGAGCGCAAGCTCGCCGGCGAGCGGCTTCTCCGCGGTGACGACGATGCGCAGCGGAGCGCCCTTCCACGGCACCATGGGGGACACGATGGACGCCAGTTCGGCGGCGGCGTCACAGGTGACCTCCAGGCCGGCAGCATCCGCAGGGCGGGCTGCCAGCGGCGCCGGGAGCGCCGCCATCGCGGCCGCGGCGGCCACGGCTGCCGGGAGGGCTGCGGCGAGACGCCGGGCCAAGCTGTGCCGGGGCATGCCCAGCCCCATCCGGGCCGGGCGAGGTGGCGTGCGTTCGTGTCGGGCGGGGGGGCGACGGCTGGGCATCATGGGCTGCTCGACCTCGGGCTTCATCCTGCGCCATGGAGCATCCGCCAGGGCCGCCGCGAGCTTAGGCGCAGGCCAGCGCAGCGTCGAGACGCTGCTCGCTGGCTGCGTAAACCGGCCAGCCGGGCTAACCGGACCGCCGTCCAGACGCGGTTGGGCAGGCTCGCCTTCAGCCGAGCCCGCACGATCTTGCCCCCACAGGGGCCGGGCCGCCTACTTCGCGAAGTCGGCGGCGACCCCGGCCTTGCAGCGGGCGGCGAGCGAGACGGACTCGGTGCCGCGCTCGGCGGCGTTGCGGGTGGCGCAGGCGCGCTTCTGGCGCTCGTATTCCTTGCGGTCGACGGGCGACAGCTGGGCCTTGAACAGGCTCTCGCACTTGGCCACCACGGCGTTGGCGAGCGCCGCGTCGCCGCTCGTGCTGGAGGCGCAGGCGTGCAGGATGTCCTGCGCGTAGGCGCAGCTGGTGGCGCCTTCGATGGCGGCCAGGATGGCGCCGCGATTGCGCTGCGGGATCGAGCACTCGGCGGCGCTTGCGGCCGGGGCTATGAACGAGGCCGCCACCAGCACGGCGGCGATGGCGGCCAGCGCCGCCTGGGTTACGGCCTTCATCGATGTCGAGCCCTGCATGTTATCGCCCTCTTCCCGATTGCCCGTTGGCCTGCCACTTGGCCAGATCGCCCAGCCAGCGCCGTCAATATCCGCGTGCCCATGAACCGGGCATGAACCTTGCCTCTGCCTGAGCTGCTCCGCAGCTACACCTGCCTGAGCTGCTCCGCAGCTACCTCTGCTGCGCCAGACGGGGCGGCGGCGTCTCGTCGTCGGCGCGCACTGGGCGGGCGACGGGCGGCGGCGGCGGCTTGGCGCGCAGGAAATGCTCGCCCAGATCGACGCTCGACCGGCTGCCGACGTGGCGGCGGTTGCGCTCCAGCCACTTCTGCGCCTCGGTGCGGCCGGCTCCGTGCAGGAAGGTCAGCATCTGGAGCTCGGGCTTCATCTTGCTGTCGGCCGGCAGCTGCGCCGTGTAGCGCCCGGCCTCGATGACGTGGAAGCGATGACGGGCCAGGGCTCCGTTGCGCCCGCGCTGGCCCCCGAACCAACCGGTACCGGCGGCGCGCGCCGTCTCGACGATCTCGACGTCGCGCAGCAGTGGCGCGTTGAAGGTCATCCGGTTGACGTGGCCCGCGATCTCGCGCACGCCCGTCGGCACGCCCTCGGCGGTGAGCGGGTTCAGCTGCACGATGAGCGTGTCGCGCACGGGCGAGCGCTCGGCCAGATGCAGGATATCCGGATTGGCCGAGAAGCCGCCATCCCAGTAGGCGGCGCCGTCGATCTCGATGGCGTGATGCAGCGTCGGCAGGCAGGCCGAGGCGAGCACCATCTCGGCGGTCAGCTCGTGGCGCTCGAACAGCTTGAGCCGCCCGGTGGAGACGGTGGTGGCCGCGATCAGCAGCTCGATCGGCGAGGCGGCGCGCAGGCGCGCGAAATCGATGTGCTCGTTGAGCAGGCGCCGCAGCGGATTGAAGTCGAGCGGGTTGAAGTCGTAGGGCGACATCAGGCTCGTCACCGGCAGCATCGAGGCCGACTTGCTCAAACCGTACAGGATGGGATTGAGCCTCAGCAGATCTGGCACACCGGCCTTGTGCACCGCATTCCAGATGGTGCGCAGCTTGGCCCGTGCGCCGTCGGCGCCGCCCTCGGTGAAGCCGCCGGCGAGCGCCGCCGCGTTGACGGCGCCGGCGCTGGTGGCGCTGACCCAGCCGATCTCGAGCATATTCTCCTCGAGCAGGCGGTCGAGCACCCCCCAGGTGAAGGCGCCATGGGCGCCGCCGCCCTGCAGGGCGAGGTTGATGCGCAAGGGTTTGTCGAACAATCGCAAAACGCTATGAGCCTCCGTGAATGAAATTGGGCTCCCGGCCGTGGCACCGGGGGCAAAGGCAGGCGCATTTACCTAACCAGAAATTGCGTCGCTAAGACAGCGGACGATGCGTCAGCACGACGCAGGTGCCGTCGATGTCGGCCAGGCGCCCTTCGATGCCGTAGGCCTCGGCGAGCAGCTCCGGCGTCAGCACCGCGCGCGGCGGCCCGGAGGCGAGCGCGGCGCCGGCCTTCATCACCAGCAGCGAATCGCAATGGCGCACGGCGGCCGAGAGATCGTGCAGGGCGACGATCACCGTGCGCCCTTCGCGCGCCAGCCGCGCCAGATGCTCGAACAGCACCAGCGTGTGGGCGGGATCGAGGCCCGCCGTCGGCTCGTCGGCGATGATGGCGCCGCCGCCCTGGGCGAGAGCCCGCGCCACCAGCACGCGGGCCCGCTCGCCGCCGGACAGCTCGGTGACGGGACGGTTGGCAAGCGCCGCCACGTCCATGGCCCGCATGGCATCCGCGATGGCGCGGGCGTCCTCGGCGGCGGCGGCCGTCCCACGGTGCGGCAGCCGGCCGAGCGCCACCACCGCGCGCGCGGCCAGCGGCCAGTGCACGATACGGTCCTGCGGCAGGTAGGCGAGCCGGCGGGCGAGGTTCCGGCGCGGCCAGCCGGCGATGTCGCGGCCGTCGAGCGTCACCCGGCCGGCGCGCGGCGCCACGAGGCCGGCCAGCGTCCGCAGCAGCGTCGATTTGCCGGCGCCGTTGGGGCCGACGACGCCGATGATCTCGCCGGCCGGCGCGGCGAGCGAGACGCCGGCCAGCACGGCGCGGCCCTTCAGCGTGACGTGGAGGTCGCGCGCCGCCAGCACGGGCACGGACGCGTTGGCGGAAGGCGGGACAGGTCGAGAGGGTTCGGTCATGGCGCCAGCTCGCTGCGCGTGCGTACCACCAGCCACAGGAAGAACGGGGCGCCGATGAGCGCCGTGACGACGCCGAGGCGCAGCTCGCCGAACGGCGACAGCAGGCGCAGCCCTGCATCGGCGAAGGTCAGAAGTGCCGCGCCGCCGAGCGCGCTGGGCGCCAGCAGGCGGCTCGGCGCGTAGCCGACGAACGGGCGCAGCAGATGCGGCACCACGAGGCCGATGAAGCCGATGCTGCCGGCGATTGCGGTCGCCGCCCCGACAGCGAGAGCCACGCCACCGATGACGTCGCGGCGCAGGCGGTCCGGATCGGCGCCGAGGTTCTGCGCCGCATCCTCGCCGAGGCTCAGCGCGTCGAGCGCGGTCCGCGTGCGCCACAGCAGGGCGCCGCCGGCCAGGATCAGCGGGCCCGCGAGCCAGACGTGCGCCATGCTGCGGTCGGCGAGCGACCCCATCAGCCAGAACATGATCTCGACCGAGGCGAACGGGTTCGGCGACAGGTTCAAGGCCAGCGAGGTCAGCGCGCCGGCGAGGCTGGCGACGGCGACGCCGCACAGGATCAGCGTCAGCGGCCCGCTGTCGCGCCCCGCCAGCGCCAGCACGGCGAGACCGGCGATGGCGGCGCCGAGCAGGCCGCCGAGCGGCAGGGCGAGACCGAACAGCGCCGCCGCGCCGGAATGGATGGCGGCGACCGCGCCGAGCGCCGCCCCGCCCGAGATGCCGAGCAGCGCCGGTTCGGCGAGCGGATTGCGCAGGTAGCCCTGCAGCACGGCGCCCGACAGCCCCAGCGCGCCGCCGACCAGCATCGCGAGCAGCACGCGCGGCAAGCGTATCTCGAGCAGGATCAGCCGAGCCGCCTCCCAGCGGCCAGGGCCCGCACCAGGCCCGGCTCCCGGGATGCCGATGCCGGACGGGCCGATCAGCAGCCCGACCAGCGCCGCCACGGCGAGCGCCGCCGCGAGCCAGCCGACGAGACGACGGCTGGCGCCATCTCCCGGGATCGGGGCCGGCGGGAGCCCGATCGGGCTGGAAGGGGTGGAGGACATGGCGCCGCTCGTACCCCGCCGCCCGGGCCCTGGCAAGCCGCTGGCCGGGCGATCGGTAACGGGCGCCTCAGGCCGGCCGGCGGTCGGCCGTTCAGCGGGACAGCGGTGCAAGCACCGCGTCGCGGGCGTTCACGAGGGCTTCCACGGCGTCGAGGGTGCGCGGGCTGCCGCACAGCCACAGCGGCATGCCGATGTGCACCGTTTGCCGGCCGCGCACGGCCTTGGCCAGAGCCGGATGCGCGAGATTGTCGGCGGCGACCGTCCGGTAGTCGTCGGCGGCGTTGGCGAGCACCAGGATGTCGGGCGGCGTGGCCACGATCTGCTCGAGCGGCAGCTGGCCGCCGCGTCCGAGGCGCAGGCGGCGCGCCAGGTTGTCGAGGCCGGCGGCGGTCATGGCGGCATCGATCAGCGTGGCGGCGCCGGCCGAAAGCGCGTTGATCTCCCACGACAGCGCCGTCAGCCGGCGATCGGCGGCCGACCCCGAGCCTGGGATGGGCCCGGAGGCGCGGGCCGAGAGAGTAGCGAGGCGCCGGTCGAAATCGGCGATCAGCGCGTCGCCACGCGCGACGTCCTGCGTCGCCGCCGCCACCGCGCGGATGGAGACGCGGATGCCCTCGAAGGTTTCCGCCTGCGGAACGGTGACGACGCGGCGGCCGAGGCGGCGCAGCAGGTCGACGGTGGTCGGCGCGGCGTATTCCGCGGTCAGGACCAGGTCCGGCTCGAGCGCCAGCGCTTCCTCGGCCGAGCCGTGCGTCGCCCGGAAGGCCGGCGCCCGGCGCGCGATGGTCGAGAGCTGCGGGTCGGCGGCGAGCGTGCTCAAGGCCGCGATGCGCTCGGGCGCCACGAGGTCGAGCAGCAGCTGATCGGTGCACAGGTTGAGCGACACGATGCGCTGCGGCGGCGCGGCCAGGGCGTCGGGCAGGGCCGGCAGGAGGAGCGTCAGCAACAGCGCGAACCTTGCGACGGGGCCACCGATGCGCGGGGTCGGAGCGGCGGATGAGGGCGGCATGCGCAGACTCACAGGCAGAACAGCGCGCTCATGCCCGCGAGGTCGAGCAGCAGCGCCGGGCCGCGCACGGCGATGAGGTAGAGGGCACCAGCTGCCAGCACGCCGAGGCCGGCGAGCAGCGTGCGGCGGACGGCCGGCGGCATGCGCTCGCCACCGTCTCCGGAGGCGCCGCCCGATGCGTAGCTGTCGTGGTCCGGTCTCGCCATGGCCCGCGGTTTCGTCCCGTGTCTCGCCTATGCTGCCGCGGTCAGCCCGTGGCGGTCGCCGCCTTGAGGCGGGCCACCGGTTCCTCGCGGATCGGCAGGTTGATCAGCGCCGCGAAGATGCCGAGGCCGACCGAGATCCACCACATCGCATCATACGACTTCAGTCGGTCGAATACCACGCCGCCGAGCCAGACGCCGAGGAACGAGCCGATCTGGTGCGAGAAGAAGACGATGCCATACAGCATGGTCATCCAGCGCGGACCGAAGAATGTTGCCACCATGGTCGAGGTCAGCGGGATGGTCGACAGCCACAGCAGGCCGAGCGCGCCCGACAGGACGAGCACCGTCGTCGCCGTGATGGGCAGGAACAGGAAGCCGAGGAACACGACCGCGCGGCCACCGTAGATCAGCGCCAGCCCGTGCCGCTTCGGCCTGACGCGCGCCCATTGGCCGGCCAGATAGGTGCCGATCAGGTTGCCGACGCCGACGACAGCCAGTGCCGCCACGGCGACCCACTCGGGCAGGCCCTGATCGGCGACGTAGGCGGGCAGATGCGTGCCGTAGAACACGACATGGAAGCCGCAGACGAAGAATCCGGCGTTGAGCAGCCAGAAGCTCGGGTGGCGGAAGGCTTCGCGCAGCGCCTCGCCGAGCGACTGCGAGCCGGCGCCGGCCGGGGCCGTGGGGCGCCCCTTGAGCAGATGGGCCATCGGCAGCAGCAGCATGGCGGTGGCCGCGAGGACGCCGAGGCTGGCGTTCCAGCCCAGCTTGTCGATCAGCAGATGCGTGTACGGCAACGCCAGCAGGATGCCGACGCCGCTGCCCATGCCGAGCGCGGCCACGGCGGCGGCGCGCCGCTCGGCCGGCGCGTGGCGCGCCACGGCGCCGACCAGCGCGTTGACGCCGGCGCCGGCGACCCCGAAGCCCAACAGCACGCCCGACATGAGCAGATGCGCCTGGCTGGTCGCCATCTTCATGACCAGCAGACCGGCCGCCGTGGTCAGCGCGCCCATGACCACGATGCGGCCCGTGCCGTAGCGGTCCGAGATGGCCCCGGTGAAAGGCGCCGCGATGCCCCAGACGATGTTGGCCACCGCAATGGCGAGGCTGAAGGCTTCGCGCCCGAGGCCGAGGCTCCCGGTCACCGGCTTCATATAGAGGCCCATGACCTGGCGCAGCCCCATGGCGATGCCGGCGGCGGTTGCGGCGGCGAGCACGATCAGCCACAGCGGGGTCGCGGCGGCCGAGGGTGAAGCGGGGGATGTCGACATGCGGGCTCCGGCGGAGGGGATAAAGCAATGGTGAGCCCATCAGTCGGTGAATTCAAGTGTGCCCGGCCGCGTGGGGGAACCCAAGTCCTGCGATCGGCGCCGGAGCCTCCCGCGTCGGTGAGCCTCCCGCGTCGGTGAGCCTTCCGCGCCGCTGGGCCTCCCACGCCGCCGCCTTCCCCGGCAGCGCGCGCCCCGAATGCGACAACTCGCCTCGAACCAGTCAGCCTCCTGTGCGTTAAGAGGCAAGCCACGGCAGACACCGGAGTCGATCCCGGCCATGCCGCACGAAAAACTGAACAACTGTCTGAAGGATCAGGTCATGACCTCGAAGCTCACCCTGCTCGCCGGTGCCTTTGCCGCCCTGCTGCTGGTTGGCGCGGCGGACGACGCCAGCGCCAAGGGCAAGAAGGACAAGGCCACCAAGGCGGCCGGCGCCACCGCCGCGCTCGCCGCCCTCGATCCGGACAAGGACGGCACCCTCGACCTCAACGAGGCCAAGACCGCCGCCGGTGCCGTGTTCGACAAGCTGGACCCCGACAAGGATGGCACGCTCGACGCAAAGGAGCTGAAGGGCCGCCTGTCGAAAAAGAAGCTTGCTGCCGCCGACCCGGACAAGGACGGCACGCTGACCAAGGCCGAGTACCTGGCCGAGGTCGAGGCGCGCTTCAAGGCCGCCAACAAGGACAACGACGGTACGCTAGACGCCAAGGAGCTGGCGACCGGCAAGGGCCGCAAGCTGCTCCGCCTCATCACGCCGTAACGGCGACGACGCGTGGCGGACGGGCGTGGGACGCGCCCCCCCCGTGCTCGACGGACAACGAACGAAGGGGCCGGATCGCAGGCGATCCGGCCCCCTTTTCTTTGTAAGCGCCTTTCGTTCAATCAGTCGCGCGCGGTGCCGGGCGTTACCAGCCGCGGCACTCGCGATAGCGGCGCCACCAGTAGCGGCTGCCGGTCTCGACGGCGCGGCGATGCAGCCAGCTGCAGCCGGCGTAGTAGCTGCCGGCGTACAGCGGTACGCCGATGGAGAAGCCATAGCGCGGGCCGCGCCAATGGCCGCCATGATGGCGATGGCCGTAGCGAACCTGCGTCGTGGCCTGCTCGGTGGCCACGGCGGACTTGCCCGGCACGGTGACGGCCGAGGCGGGCACGGCGGCGAGCGAGAGAGCGCCGCCGACGGCGGTTGCGATGAGCGCGAGCTTGATGCTGTTCATGAGCGTCCTCTTCATGACTGGAGCGACAGTGCTGCCGCGATTTGCGTCCGACTTCAATACGTCCAGATCCGCGTCGTGCGGCTGCAGCGGTCTGGTGAGACGGTACAACGCGAGCCGGCTAGCCGTTCCGTCGCGCTGTCGACCGATCGAATGCGATTTTTCCCGATCGGCGGTGAACGGCTGCTGAATGCCGTGGCCGGGCAACAAGCCCCGGCAAGATATTGCGCCGACGTAGCTTCCCGTATCGCGTGCGGGCCCCGCGCATTTCTGCGCTCGACAGGGGCATGCGCATCGGCTGTTATGCCGCCCCATGACGCGAGACGATTTTCTGGTCTGGCTGGCCCGTATCGGGGGCGGCGCGCTGGCGCTGGCCGCGCTGCTGCGTCTGCTGTTCGGTGCACAGTGGTTCTCGTTCTATGGGGTGGCGGCGATCGTGCTGGCGACACTGCCGTTCCTGCACCGCGCGCTGAAGCTGCGCCTGCCGCAGGTTGGCCGCCGCCGCGCGCTCGCCTGGGCCTACAGCGCGCCGGCCGGCCTGCTGGCCGCCGGGCAAGCCCTGTATTGGAACGCCTTCTTCTCGGGCGATGCCAATCTCGCCGTCACGCTCGGCACGGCGCGCCACATGCTGTGGACCCACACCGGCCGCTTCATCCCCATCCTGCTCATGCTCCTGGTGCTCGTCTGGCTCGTGGTTTTCGCGCGCTGTGTCGGCGAGGACACCGCGCCCGCTGCCCGTTCGGGGTAATCTGTGCCTCGTGGGACCGGGTGTGTGCCTGAACCAGGGCGTTGCGCCGATTTCCCTCCCGCGCGGCTCCGCGCACGCCGTCGTGCATAGACGGCGCGGGGTTGCTTGTCGCTGGACGGCAAATCAGCGTAACCGCTGGAGGGCAGGTTTTTCCCGATGGAGACGTCAAGACATGAAGAGCACGATGTTCGCCCTTGCGCTGGGCACCACGTTGGCCGCCGGTTTCGCGCTGGCGTCGGCGACGGATACGCTTGCGGCGGGTAAGGCCAAGGCCGCCTCCGGCAACTGCGAGACCAAGCGCGGCAAGGGCTGGGGCTTCAACGAGGGCCAGGCCAAGTTCCAGGCTTGGGAGATCATCGGCCAGACCACCGGCAACTGGCCGATCATCACCGATACCTACAAGAACGAGCGCTACAAGTGCGCGCCCGACGGCAATGGCGTCACCTGCTATTCGTGGATCGACGTCTGCAAGAAGTAGCGTCTGCCAGACGCGACGCCGGGGCGATGACGTCGGGGCCTCCCGGCCCGGCTCCCGCCCACGGCGTGCCCTGATCGACCAAGCGGTGGCGCCATGCGTCACCGCTTTTTTGTCAGTCAGCGTCGGTTTCCAGTGGTCGCAGATGAATTAGCTTTGTTTTGCGATAGCGCTGGAGCCATGCCCGAGTTTGGCCGCACAGCTTCCGCTTCTGGCGGCCCGGTGCGCGTGGCACGTCCGGCGGCCACCAACAGGACTACGGCGACGCCATCGGGGGCGTAGCGATGAACGATGACCGGCAGAGCTTTTCCTGGGGTGCGGCACTGTTCGTCGCCATCCTGCTGCTGTTCTTCGTCAGCCCGACCCCGTTCCGCGATTTCTCCAGCATCCGCCTGACCGACCTCGAGGCCAGCAATCCGCTGGTGCAGGGGGCGTTCCTGCTCGCGGTCGGGCTGGCGGTCACCTATGTGCTGCTGACGCGCCCGTCGCTGGTGCCGAGCCTGCTGCGGCCAGCGGCCATGCTGCTGCTGGTGTGGGCAGCCCTGTCGGCCCTGCAATCCTACGAGCCGGCGCTGTCGCTGCGTCGCCACGCGATGGCGACGATCGTCGTCGCCCTGGCTGCTGCCGCCGTCACGCTGCCCGGCAGCCTGACGCAGCTGTCGCGCCTGCTGGCGGGCGTCAGTCTGGCAACGCTGGGGTTGTGCTATTTCGGCGTCGCGGCGCTTCCGGCCGTCGCCATCCACCACACCGCCGACGTGCTGGAGCCGCACCTCGAAGGCCTCTGGCGCGGTGTCTTCCAGCACAAGAACGTCGCCTCGCCGATGATGGTGGTGTTCCTGTTCATCGGGGCCTTCGTGGCCAAGGTGACGAGCCGAAAGCTCGGCTGGGCGATCATGGCGCTGGCCATCGTGTTCCTGGTCGGAGCCGGCGGCAAGACGGCTCTGGCGCTCGCCCTGCCGATCCTGCTGCTCTCGGAATGGGTCTTGCGCTTGGGCTCGGCGTGGCGGCGCGCGTTCGTCTCGCTGGCCCTGCTCGGCGTCCTCAACCTCGTCACAGTCGGCTCGGTGGTGATCGAGCCGGTACAGAAGTTCAACGAGGCGGTGATGCCGGATCCGAGCTTCACCGGCCGCACCGACATCTGGAGCTACGGGTTCGAGCGCATCAAGCAGCGCCCGTTGACCGGTTACGGCTTTGCCACCTTCTGGCGCACGCCGACCGTGATCAGCCCGGAAAACCCGGATTTCGACGATGCCTCGCCGCACGGCAAGGTTCCGGCCTGGCTGAAGCTGGTCTCGCATTCCCACAACGCCTACCTGGATGCCACGCTGACCATGGGCGTTCCGGGGCTGCTGCTGCTGGTGCTGTGGCTGGTCGTGGTGCCGATGACGGATACCAACCGCATCGTCGCCAACAACGGCAACCGGCACCTGACGCTGCTGCTGTTTCGCATCTGGCTGCTCGGCATCTACCTGTCGTCGCTGGAGGCGATCGTGTTCGATCGCGCCAACCCGGTGTGGTTCATGACCTTGTTCGCGGTGTTCGGGCTTGGTGTCATGGCGCGCTACCGGGTGCGGGCCGATGCGGGCGAGGCCACCGCCGCCATCGACGAGGAGGAGGAGAGCCTCGAGGCGCCGGGCGGCCGCCTGCCGACGACGGCCGTTGCCGAGGTCGACGAGCCCGAACCGCTCGTGTGCTCCGGCGACGAGATCGTCATCTCCCGCATCTGAAGCGGCCGGACATGCAAGCTGCGGCAGGGGCGCGCCGCGCGCGTGCCTTCTCGCGGCCTGCTCCCGGTGTTCGCCCCGGAGCAGCCGTTCCCACGAGGGCTCGCGTGGCGCATGCAAATCGTGGTAAAGCGGCCAGGAACGAAGGCGAAACGACCGCAGGCGACGGCAACCTCATGACCGACAGACTGGTGACGGGCGCGCGCAAGGAGACGGACGCCTTCGAGGCGACGATCCGGCCGCAATCGCTCGACGAGTTCATCGGCCAGGAGCAGGCGCGCGCCAACCTCAAGATCTTCATCCAGGCGGCCAAATCGCGCGGCGATGCGCTCGATCACGTGCTGTTCGCCGGCCCGCCCGGCCTCGGCAAGACCACGCTGGCCCAGATCATGGCCAAGGAGCTGGGGGTGGGGTTCCGTGCCACCTCCGGCCCGGTCATCTCGAAAGCCGGTGACCTGGCGGCGCTGCTCACCAACCTGGAGGACCGCGACGTCCTGTTCATCGACGAGATCCATCGCCTCAATCCGGCGGTGGAGGAAATCCTCTATCCCGCCATGGAGGATTTCCAGCTCGATCTCATCATCGGCGAAGGCCCGGCGGCGCGCTCGGTGCGCATCGATCTGGCCAAGTTCACACTCGTCGGCGCCACCACGCGCGCCGGTCTCCTGACCAATCCGCTGCGCGACCGCTTCGGTATCCCGGTGCGGCTGAATTTCTACACCATCGACGAACTGGAGCTGGTCGTGTCGCGCGGCGCCCGCGTGCTGGGCGCGCCGATGCAACCCGACGGCGCCCGCGAGATCGCACGGCGCGCGCGCGGCACGCCGCGCATCGCCGGCCGCCTGCTGCGCCGCGTGCGCGACTTCGCCGCCGTCGCCGAGGCGAGTGCCATCACGGCCGCGGTCGCCGACAGGGCGCTGACCATGCTCGAGGTCGACAACGAGGGCCTCGATGCGCTCGACCACCGCTATCTGGGCTGCATCGCCCGCAACTACGACGGCGGACCGGTCGGCATCGAGACGCTAGCCGCAGCGCTGTCCGAGCCGCGCGACGCGCTGGAGGAAATCGTCGAGCCCTACCTGCTGCAGCAGGGTTTCATCGGCCGTACGCCGCGCGGTCGGGTGCTGACCTTGAAGGCCTACCGCCACCTCGGCCTGTCGGGGCCGCAGCGCACCTCCGCCTCCAGCCTGCCGCTGTTCGAGGAGGATGGCGAGGCGCCGGGGGATGGCGGCATGGAGGGCGGCGGGGAGGCAGGCGGTGCCGGTCCGGGACGGCGCTCAGGGTTGGGTTAACCGCTTGCGCGGGCGAGGCTTCCGCGTTCCCTCAAACAGCCGCAGTCGGGCGCCTATCTTGCATCGCAGCGGCCGGACAGTAGCGCAGCGGCCGGACAGCCGGGGCCGAGCGGGGCCTGCACCAGGCGCGCTGGCCGGCGGTCCGGCGGGAACGGACGCGCGGCGTGGACCGAGCCGACGTCGGAACGTTAGCGAGACATCGAGAGTGATCACACGTCGACAGCTGTTTCAGGGCGCCGCCGGCGGGGCGCTGGGTCTGGGCGCCACCGGCGGTTATGCGCTCGCCGAGCCGTGGCGTCTCAAGGTGACCCGTTACGCACTGACGCCGCCGCACTGGACACCGGGGCTGCAGTTGCGCATCGCCGCGCTCGCCGATTTCCATTTCTGCGATCCCTGGATGACGCCGGCGCACACGCGCCGCATCGTCGACGCGACCAATGCCCTGAAGCCCGATTGCGTGGTGCTGCTCGGCGACTACGAGCCCGGCTACAAGATGGCGCAGCTGTCGCGCCCGGTGCCGCGCGAGCGCTGGGCGGAGGCCCTCGCGGGACTGCAGGCGCCGCTCGGCGTGCATGCGGTGCTCGGCAATCACGACTGGTGGGAGGACGACGCGGCGCAGCGCCGTCGCGGTGGTCCGACGGCGGCCGAGCGGGCGCTGGTCTCGGCCGGCATCGCCGTTCACAACAATCGTGCGGTGCGCCTGGAGAAGGACGGGCGCGGCTTCTGGATCGCCGGTCTCGCCGACCAGTGGGCCTTCATCGTGCCGCGCCGCGTGCGCGAGCGGGAGCGCGAGGAAGGCCAGCGTCACCTGCCCTGGTACATCGGCCAGGACGATCTGCCGGGCACGCTCGCGCACGTTACCGACGACGCGCCGGTCGTGCTGCTGGCGCACGAGCCCGACATCTTCCCCAAGGTGCCCGACCGCGTGGCGGTGACGATGTGCGGCCACACCCACGGCGGGCAGGTGACGTTCCTGGGCTACGCGCCGCGGGTCCCATCGCGCTATGGCCGCCGCTACCGCTACGGCCACATCGTCGAAGGCGGACGCAATCTGATCGTCTCCGGCGGCCTCGGCTGCTCCGGCATGCCGGTGCGCCTCGGTGTGCCGCCCGAGGTGGTGCTCGTCGAGCTGGGCCGCGCCGGCGTGGCCTGACGGCAGGTATGGCACGCGCATGCGCCCCGCTCGCCGGCTGTTGCCCTGCTGGCCGGCCTCGTCTATAAGCGCGTCCAACCCGCGCCGGTCCCGGCGACGGGCGCCGTGCTGCGCACCCTTGGAGGCCGCACGGAAGCATGGGCCGGAAGGCCCTTTTTTGTTTGGAGAACAAGTCGATGGCTCAAGAGATCGTCGAGCTCAAGGCCACGGCGCGTGCGAAGAGCGGCAAGGGGGCCGCACGCCAGGCGCGTCGTGATGGAAAAGTGCCCGCCGTCATCTACGGCGACAACAAGACCCCCGAGATCGTCGATCTCGACTACAAGGAACTGTGGAAGCAGGTCCTCAAGGGCCACTTCACGTCGACGGTGATGAAGGTCGACGTCGGCGGCACGCAGCACCTCGTCATCCCGCGCGATCTGCAGCTCGATCCCGTGCGCGACACGCCGCTGCACGTCGATTTCCTGCGCATCGGCAAGGACGGCATGATCCGTGTCGGCGTGCCGGTGAAGTTCGTCAACGAGGGCGCCTCGCCCGGTCTGAAGCGCGGCGGCGTGCTCAACATCGTGCGCCACGACATCGAGGTGTTCACGCCCTACAACAAGATCCCGGCCTACTTCGAGATCGACCTCACCGGCCTCGAGATCGGCCGCTCGGTGCACATTTCGGCGGTCAAGATGCCGGACGGCGTTTCGCCCACCATCCGTGGCCGTGACTTCACCGTCGCCACCATCGCCGGCGCCGTGAAGCAGGAGGAGGAGGCGCCGGCCGCCGCCGCCGCCGCTCCGGCCGCTGGTGCCGCCGCTCCCGCCGCCAAGGCTGGCGACGCCAAGGCCGCGGCTCCGGCTGCCGGTGCCAAGGCCGCCGCTCCGGCCGCCAAGCCCGCCGCCAAGAAATAAGGCGGGCTTGCTGCTCGCCACAATCGAGCCGGCGTCGCCACCCGCGTCGCCGGCTCTTCTGTTTTCAACCGCCGTGTCATAAGAAGCGGGCGGTCTGGCGGGGAGCCGGTGCCTGTCATCGGCCCCACGTCATGCTTCGGCGAGCGCCGCGCGTGAGCCGTTCGCGCCAGAGGCGCGACAGGAGTGCTACATGAAGCTCATCGTCGGCCTCGGCAATCCCGGCGACAAGTACGCCCGCAACCGCCACAACGTCGGCTTCATGGCGGTGGAGCGCATCGCGGAGGCGCATCGCTTCGGCCCCTGGAAGCGCAAGTTCTCGGGGCATGCCGCCGATGGCGAGATCGCGGGCGAGAAGGTGCTGCTCCTGAAGCCCGAGACCTACATGAACGAGAGCGGCCGCGCGGTCGGCGAAGCGGCGCGCTTCCTCAAGATCGCGGTCGGCGACATCGTCGTCGTTCACGATGAACTCGACCTGGCGCCGGGCAAGCTCAAGATGAAGACGGGCGGCGGCAATGCCGGCCACAACGGCCTGCGCTCCATCACGGCGCACATGGGCAACGAGTATGCGCGGCTGCGCATTGGCATCGGGCATCCCGGCTCCAAGGATGTCGTGGCGCAGTACGTGCTCAATGATTTCGCCAAGGCCGATGCCGTCTGGCTGGCGCCGCTGCTGGACGCCATCGCGGAGGCCGCGCCGCGCCTCATCGCCGGAGATGAAGCCCGTTTCCTGACCGACGTGGCGCGGCGCATCGAGCCTCTGGCGTCGGCGAAAGCGAAGCCGGGTCCAGGAGACAAGGCAAGGCCGGACCGGGAAGTCCCCGAGGGCGGTGGCAAGCCGCTGCTGCCGCGCGCGACTCGGCTGGAGAGCGAAGAGAAGGCCCCCTCACCCCGCCCCTCTCCCCAAGGGGAGAGGGAGAAGGGGGAGGCGGGGCAAAGCCACCGCAGCGGTGGCGCCTCGCGCCATCCGGCCGGCGAGCGCGCGGGCAAGCGCCAGTCGGCCATCGCCGACAACCTGCGCAAGTGGCTCGCCGCCCGTGGCGACAAGGGCGACTGATGGCAGGGCCCTGCCCGGGCGCTGCCGTGGCCGCCGCGGGGAGGAACGCGAGCCTACGACTGATCGCGCGGCATCACGCGTCGGTCAAATTCGGCGCTCCTTCATTCGGCGCCAGTGTCGTGGCATCGCGGTTGACTGCCGCGAGCGGGTCCAGTAGCGCACCCCGCCGGAGGTTCAGCCTTTTGGACCGTCAGCATTTTCGGCTTCACCGCGCTTGGCACTCATCTCTTGACACTGCTAACCAGGGTCGCCATATACGGCTCGCGCCTGGGGCTCCATGGGCCGGCGCCGGGTGTCGGGCTCGCATCCGCCCGCGTTTGCGACGGCGGCAGAGCGACACACCGCAGGTTTGAAAAACCGCAAGCAATCCAAGAGGGTTAAGCGATGAAGTTTCGTCCACTTCATGACCGCGTGGTCGTCAAGCGCGTCGAGGAGGATACGAAGACCAAGGGCGGCATCATCATTCCGGATACCGCCAAGGAGAAGCCGAGCCAGGGTGAGATCGTCGCCGTCGGCCCCGGCGCTCGTGACGAGACCGGCAAGGTCGTGGCGCTCGAGGTGAAAGCCGGCGACCGCGTGCTGTTCGGCAAGTGGTCCGGCACCGAGGTCAAGATCGACGGTCAGGATCTCCTGATCATGAAGGAGAGCGACATCCTGGGCGTGCTGACGAAGTAAGCCGCCTGCGGCGGAAAGGACGCGCGGGCTGGAATTGGCGGGCAGGGAAACGAATTCCCGGCTCCGTTCCCCCGACCCCTGCTCCGCATTCCCACTCCCCCAATCATCCCGTCATTTCAGGAACACCCCTCCAATGGCAGCCAAAGACGTCAAGTTTTCCCAGGACGCGCGCGAGAAGATGCTGCGCGGCGTCGACATCCTCGCCAACGCCGTCAAGGTGACGCTCGGCCCCAAGGGTCGCAACGTCGTCATCGAGAAGAGCTTCGGCGCGCCGCGCATCACCAAGGACGGCGTCACCGTCGCCAAGGAGATCGAACTCGAGGACAAGTTCGAGAACATGGGCGCGCAGATGCTGCGCGAGGTGGCCTCGAAGACCGCCGACCTCGCCGGTGACGGCACCACCACCGCCACCGTGCTGGCCCAGGCCATCGTGCGCGAGGGCGCCAAGTCGGTCGCCGCCGGCGCCAACCCGATGGATCTGAAGCGCGGCATCGACATGGCGGTCGCCGCCGTCGTCGACGAGCTGAAGGCGAAGGCCAAGAAGGTGACCTCCAACGACGAGATCGCTCAGGTCGGCACCATCTCCGCCAACGGCGACGTGGAAGTCGGCAAGATGATCGCCGACGCCATGAAGAAGGTCGGCAACGAGGGCGTCATCACCGTCGAGGAGGCCAAGAGCCTCGAGAGCGAGCTCAACGTCGTCGAGGGCATGCAGTTCGACCGCGGCTACCTGTCGCCCTACTTCATCACCAACGCCGACAAGATGGTGACCGAGTTCGAGAGCCCGCTGATCCTCATCGTCGAGAAGAAGATCTCCGGCCTGCAGGCCATGCTGCCGGTGCTGGAGGCCGTGGTGCAGTCGGGCAAGCCGCTGCTCATCATCGCCGAGGACGTCGAGGGCGAGGCGCTCGCCACGCTCGTCGTCAACAAGCTGCGCGGCGGCCTCAAGGTCTGTGCCGTCAAGGCTCCGGGCTTCGGTGACCGCCGCAAGGCCATGCTCGAGGACATCGCCATCCTGACCGGCGGCACCGTCATCAGCGAGGATGTCGGCATCAAGCTCGAGAACGTCACGCTCGACATGCTCGGCAAGGCCAAGAAGGTGTCGGTGGACAAGGAGAACACCACCATCGTCGACGGGA
>WBZS01000418.1_pt1 | contig 57184 bp, 56 predicted proteins | sample 5204201 | NCBI WGS metagenome assembly WBZS01 (sample SAMN12344357, study PRJNA552823) | activated sludge metagenome | biome: Activated sludge suspended growth; feature: Nitrification reactor; material: Wastewater; isolation source: activated sludge from nitrification reactor of wastewater...
GCGCAACCTCCGCCACACCCTCGACCGGGTCCACGCCGTCACCTACACCAGCACCGAGGGCACCCTCCGCACCCACACCAAGCCCACCGGTGAGGCCGCCACCATCTTCCGCAGCCTCAACCTGCCCGCCCCCGCCCGCGTCATCGACGCCACCCCCACCCACGCCGGGAACGCCTGACAGCCTCCTCCCACCCCCAGCCGGTGGCCGCCTAGTGACACGGCGGTCACCGGCCTTTCGACGTATTCACCCAAGCCACAGCCCACATCCGCGTGTCTAGCCCAACCCAATTACGCGGAACCCGGGTACCAGGACTCCTGACATAGCGGTCGGGTTTGGACGGGTGATTCTCGTGTGACTACTGGTTTCAGGTGGTGGCTGGCTTGTTCACGCACCCCGGAGGCGATATAATTCCTGCAAGGGTTTGACTGGGGTAGGGGGGTGGGATGATGGCGCTGATGACTGCTCAGCCGCCCCTGCCCGTCGCCCCGTTGGTGGGTGTCGAGATCGGTCCGGCCGTGGTGCTGGTGGAGGACGCCGATGGTGGCCGGGTCTTCCTGCACGGGAACCTGGCGCAGGCGTGGGACGCCGGTGATGAGGCGGGTCGCCGGTTGGCGGCGGTGCAACTGGTCGAGTGCGACGCGGCCTCGGCGGTCGAGGTGGCGGCCGGGTTCGGGGTCGGGACGGTCACGGTGTGGCGGTGGCGTCAAGCACGGGCTGATGGTGGGGTGGCCGGGTTGGTGCCGGCCAAGACCGGCCCGAAGGGGCCTAGCAAGGTCACCGATGAGGTGGCGGCGCGGATGGTGTCGCGGCGTGCCGCGGGGGAAACCCTGGAGCAGATCGCCCAAGCGTTGGGGGTATCGGAGTTCGCGGTCCGTCAAGGGCTGAAGCGACTCTCCCGCCACCAGGGCAGCGGGTCCGGGGTGTTGCCTGGGGCGGAAACGACTCCGGAAGCCGACCCCGAAGCAGGACTGGAGCTGTCGGCGCCGGTGCTGCCGGTGTTGCCCGAGCCGGTGCCGCGCTCGGTGGAGCGGGGATTGGCCAGGGCCGGGTTGCTGCAGCAGGCCCGGCCGGTGTTCCACCCGGCGGCGCGGGTGGGGTTGGCGGGCTTGTTCCTGGCCCTGCCGGCGTTGGGGGCCACCGGCCTGGTCGGCTGCGCCACCCAGGTGTATCAAGGCTTGCCGGCCGGGTTCTATGGCCTGGACTCGATGCTGGTCGAGGGTGTGGCGCGTTGTCTGGTGGGGGAACCCCGCGCCGAGGGCGCCACCCGGATCGACCCTGGCGCCCTGGGCAGGGTGTTGGGGTTGGACCGGGCCCCGGAGGTGAAGACCATCCGCCGCAAGATCGCCCAACTCGCCGGCCAGGGCAAGGCTGATCAACTGCTGGCCGCGTTGGCGCAGCATCAACTGGCCCGCCACCACGACGACCTCGAACGGGCGGGGGTGGTGTTGTACGTCGACGGGCACGTCCGCGCCTACCAAGGCGGCCGGAAGATCGCCAAGACCCACGCCACCCGGCTCCGGTTCCCCGCCCCAGCCACCGTGGAAACCTGGGTATCCGATGGTCGGGGGGACCCAGTGTTGGTGGTGATGGCCGAACCCGCCGCCTCCCTGGCCGGTGAACTCCGCCGCCTGCTCCCGGTGCTCCGCGACGCGGTCGGTGATGACCGCCGAGTGTTGGTCGGGTTCGACCGGGGCGGCTGGTCCCCGGCCTTGTTCAAACATTTGTACGAATCAGGGTTTGATCCGTTGACGTGGCGCAAGCAACCCGCCCCCGACATCGACCCGAGCCTGCTCAGCGAGGTGGCGTTCACCGATGAGGCCGGCCTGGTCCACCCCTGGCAGGCCGCCGACACGATGGTCGAGGTACCCCTCGACGACCAAGGGGCCACGTTCACCATGCGGCAGGTCACCCGCCTGTACGACACCAAAACAGGCACCCGGCAGGCCCATATCCTGACCACCCGCACCGATCTGTCCGTCGGGGACGTGCTGTACCGGATGGGATCGAGGTGGCGGCAGGAGAACTACTTCCGCTACGCCCGGATGCACTTCGCCCTCGACAGCCACGACTCCTACACCGCCACCGCCGATAACCCGGACCGGTTGGTGCCCAACCCGGCCAAGAACACCAGTCGTGACACCGTCAACCATGCCCGCAACCACCTCGACCGGGTCCAGGCCGCCACCGACGCTGCCCTGCTCGCCTGGCGCACCCCTCAACCCGGGGAGTCCATGGTGGTGTTGACCAACGCCGACCACAACCGGATCACCGCCCCCCTCCGTGACGCCGAGCAAGCCCTCGACAAGGCCCAAGCTGTGAATGCTGCCACCCCGGCCCGGCTACCACTGCACCAGGTGAACCCCGGCCAGCAGGTCCTGAACACCGAAACGAAGTTGGTCACCCACGCGATCCGGATCGCCGCGTTCAACACCATCACCACCCTCGCCCGCGACCTGCGTGTCCACACCCGCTACTCCCGCGCCGCCGACGAGGCCCACACCCTGATCAGACAAGCCCTCACCGGATCCGGCGACATCATCCCCGGCCCAGACACCCTCACCATCCGGCTCGACCCACTCCCCACCCGACGCGCCACCACCGCCCTCACCGAACTCTGCGAACACCTCACCGCCACCCGAACCCGCTACCCCGGCACCAACCTGCTCCTCCACTACGAGACCAAAACCGGCCACTGACCCTTCAAGAAAGACCTCGCTATGTCAGGAGGCCTGGCTACAGGCCTTCGCGGCGGGAGCCCCGGGGCAGGTCAGTAGCCACGCTGGCGTCCTCACCGGCGTGCCACGTCCGGCCTCGGGGAGACACCCCTGTCGCCTGCCCCGGGTGCGCGTCGATGCCGACACACGGCAGGTGAGCCCAAGGTGAGCCCTCCGCTCGTCGCTGGAGTCCGGGGAGTCCGGGGCCGTTGCGTCACCCTGGCGGCGGTCGTGACCTCACTCAACTGCCCATGTGGGGAAGTCAAAGTCGCCGATCATCGGACCTCACCCGCATGCTGAGATCCGGCAACCGCACGAGATGGGGATATCGTCCAGCAAGCATGGCAAACAGCGAGAGCGGCGCCGCCTCGGCCAGTGGTGCGGTGGCGGCCGCAGGAGCAGTGGTCCGTCTCGCGGCATTCAACCAATCACGCGCATGTTCGCAAAGACGGCCTCAACTGGCAGCTTGCGGTCATCCAGACGCCCGGCGAGTTCCTGAGAACGAGGAACCCACACGTTGGCGTGGAGACGCATCGGAAGGTGCGGTATCGGCGTCGGATCCCAGCTGTCGCGCTGATGCACGACGGTCCCATCTACGAGCCAGGAGATGCGCCCAGGACGCCAATCTATTCCGTATGTGTGGAACTCGGCGGTGGTGTCGAATCCGAGTTCCACCCAGCATGGTGAGCCCCGGTAACCGTAGCTCAACGCCGTTCCCACATCGCCTGGATTGAAGTACACGTTGGTCAGCATCCGGGTGGGCTGAGAGCCCACAAGTTCGATGTCGATCTCTTGGCGTGGCGCCGCCCGGTGGAGGAAGAAGCCAGTGACGATTCCCGGCCCCGGAGCAGGTTTGATGTCCGCCTCGAACCGTCCATGGATGAACGAGTCCGTGGAAGCGACGGTCCCAGACCGGTACGGGCGATGCCCGTCATTGCCCCGGTCGAGTTGGAGATGAACGCCGTCAGGGTGGTGTCGGAGTTGCGTTCGAGTGAATGACGCCAAGTTTCCGGGAAACGTCTCGACGAGCCCGGTAAGAGTCGGAGTCGGTTGGTTCATTGATGCGTCAATGCGTATCGGCCCAGAAGGAGGAACCGCTTCGCTCGTCTGCAGTAGCGGCGTCCATCTGCTCGCGGCTGGCAACACCCACGGAGAGTCGTCGAGGTCCAGAGACAGGCGGCCAGGCGCGTTCGGCCCATCCACGCCGCCGCCTCCCCCAATGGTTGCTGCGGCACTCGACGGGATGTCCCTAGCGCCGCTCACAAACAGGTCGGCCGCGCGCCGAGTCGCTGTCATCCTCGCCTCTGGGCGGGCATCACGGAAGGCCCCGAAGGTACTCGAAACCCCGACAGGATAGGCGTCGGCCGGCGCATCGACACCCAGTAACCTACATATCGGTAGCCACGCGGTGGACGCTGTGCCTTCGAGCATCACCGCTCGATGCGGTCCCAGGTGTGCGGGGTTCAGCTCAGGCGGCACTCTCGCGCCGTGCTCGACGACGACGATCGCGTCCTCGTCAGTTGAGATAATCGAGAGCGCCTCTGCGTCCAGGGGTGCGTCGACGAGGGCACCGAAAGTTTGTAGTGTTTGACGGAGGTCTTGAGGGTCTAGAGGCTGCTCGTCGCCGTCGAAGGCCCGTACCCGAAGCCCTAGCATCGAGAGCGCCATGGCGAGGCGTTCCTGATCTCCCCTGCTGCTCCATCCGAACACTGGACCCGTGCGCGGCGGGCGGAGAGGGGTGAGATCGCGTTCCGCGTCCACGATCCCGGCGCGTGCCAGGTACGGCATTATGGAGTACGCGTTGCTGGAAACAATGTCGTTTCGCTGTGAGAGCGCGGGTGACGTCAATGCGAATGCGTCGAGATGGGCCAACTGGTAGTTGATCCACAGGTCGACGGGCCCCACCACGGGCATGGCACGGAGTAGCTGTGCGGCTCCGCTGCGGGACAATACGTAACCCGAAAGGAACCAGAGTCCACGCGTCGGGCGAAACACCGACCGACTAACCTCGCGGTGGGGTGCCGCGGGGTCACCGACAGCGTACGAGAGGTAAAGCAGTTGCGGCCCCTCCCGACCGACCGAGTGGGCGAGTGCGTCGCGCCAACCGTTGTCGATCGCCGCTCTCGCGCCAGGGCGGAACCACACGTCATCCTCCAATACGAGGACTTGATCGTCAGTTCCAGTTGCGATCCCCTTCCAGACTTCGATGTGGGACCGAGCAACGGCCACCTCCTGTCTGGTCATCCGCACGGGCTCATCCGGATCGAACGAATCGGCGAGTCGGGTGTCAGGCTGCACGTACAACTGGTCGACTACGCGGTATGTGACGTCGACATCGGCGGTGGCCGCGACGGCGCGTCCGTCGCGGGCGTCCACGGCCGGGAATCTGCGCGTCATCGTGATCAGGGGGGCCCCGTCAGATGTCCGGAAACGACTCAACTCACGGATCAGGAGACGCCACCGATCCGGGTGACGGTTCAAGTTGATGGCGACGATGGCGTTGATCTGGTGGGATCCGTCGCCAAACGCCCGGAACCGACCAACAGGAACGGCCGCGGTCAGGTGGCGCCACAAGCGGAAGACCCGGCGGCGCGCCGGCCCGAGGGCGCCGGTGATGTTCATGACTCACCAACTTGCCGGTGAGCACTGGGGGAAACCCAGTTACGCCAGTTACGGTCGTCGTGGCGATACCCGAGATTCCAATCTGGTGCGGCGGTCAATTCCCAGTCAAAGAGGAGGTCGAGGCCTACTCTCTGGGCCGCCCTCAGGTTCTCGTGGGCATATGCGGCGAGCGCTGCTGTCATGTTCCCCGGACCAGTAGTGGACTGGATCTCAGCTACGCGATTTCGATCGAGAAGCATCTGGGTGGCACGGGCGAGTGCCCGCCGCAAGACCGGATGGCCGGGCGGTGCCGCAATGGGGTTGTTGTTGACGTAGAATATGCGTTGCGGCGCCGGGCACTCGAAAAGACCTGGTTGGGTCGTCGCGACCATGGTGGCCCCCGAAATGTCGTAACACAGCGGCTGTAGCTTCAACGTGTTGCCACGGAACACTCGTCGCCATCCATCGTCGAGCAGTACGTCATCGGCGTCGACATACAATCCGCCCTCGGCGAGGACGAAGCACAATCTCAGGTAGTCACTCCGCATGGCAGGATGCTCACATCGAGCGAAAGCGGCGGCCTGCGTTCGCCCGTAACGTTCTGCGATGTAGGTCGCGGCTGTGTCGTCGTCGAACATGCGGAAGGTCACCCCTTCATCACGCAGTCGACCCCAACTGTCGAGACACGCTTGCACATCTGCAGGGATCCCCTGCGAGTCATCCCAAAAGCGAACGACTGTGCGCGGTATCGAAGAGTTGCAGGGTGGGTGACTGGTCCCATTTCGCTCCGTCGTTGACTGCTGTGCATGGAGTGACATGCGGGCGAGTTGACGAATGAACTCTGACCTCAGGTCGTCGTCCTCCTCAAAGCCGTCCAGGAACGGCACGGTCGTCACGGCATGGATCGCTGGCTGTTCGACACGGAGCTCACTGCTGGTGCGGGCGGCCGAGTCGGGGCGAGGCTCATTACTCAACTAAGGCTCCCCACCCTTGACTGGTACGCCGCGTACTGTTCGGACCCCCTGAGGAGGTAGGCATGGTCCTCGACGATAAACCCGTCAAGAGCTCGGTCCGCGCCGTAATCGGCCAAGTCGCGGAGGTTGTTGATGAAGCCTTTGCCGCTAAAGTTCAGCGACGTGTTGCACAAGACCCCGTAACCAGTGCGCCGCTTGAACTCCACGAGCAGGTCGTGCAGCCGTGCGTTCGAGGCCGTTGTGACGGTCTGCAGTCGCGCTGTGCCGTTGACATGAGTGACCGCGGCGAGCGCGTCGGTAGTCGCGCGGAACGTATAGAGCATGTAGGGGCTGGGGCTAAAGCAACCGAACCACTGTGCAGCGTCGGACTCCAAGCAGACAGGCGCGATCGGTCGGAACTGCTCGCGTTGTTTGATGTTGTTGAGGCGGACTCGGGTGGCGTCATAGAACGGAGAAGCGAGGATGGACCGATTGCCAAGTGCACGGGGACCAATCTCGTACCGACCGTTGACCCACCCCAGGATTAGACCACTCTCAAGCATGGCGGCAATCTCGGCGAGGCCAACTTGGTGGACGTCGTACCGACTGAGGTTAGCGGTCGTGTTGGAGTCGAACGGCAATCCCGAGTAGACATCCCACTCAATCTTCGCTTCGCCGGTGCAGTGCCACTGGGCGTCGACTGCCGTGCCGATGGCCGAACCTGAATCATTAGCGACAGGAGGAACGAAGACGTCCGAGAAGATTTCGCTCTCGCGCCATCTGCTGTTCCAGTCACAGTTCAAGCCACAGCCGCCACCGATGATGAGGGGCAACCCTGGACGAAGGTTTGATGCTGCGAACCGGTGAAAGGTCTCGAAGATTCGGTCGCTGTAGATACCGGCGAAGTTTCGGAACTCGACGTCGTCGAGGCCTACGTTGTAGTGTGGCGATGATCTGAGTTCCTCGTACAGATCCAAGGGCACATCGCGCGACGAAAGTAGGAAATCCATGATCTCTTCTTCGTCACGGGTGGGGGTGCTGCGTCGCGAGTAGGACGCAATCGCCATCAGTTTGCCTGCATCAGAGAATCTCGAGAAGGGGGCACTCTTCGGAAACTCCGGGTCCGCCAGCCCATATATAGAAGCGTATCGATTACCCGGTTGGTTCATGACATCGGCGATGAGTGTGATGCTGAGGTCCGAGTCGATCTCGTAAAACGCGCCGATCGCGCCTTCCCAAACAAGCGCATAGCACGGTTGGCCTTGAGGAAAGGGTGACATTCCGTAGCTGCACAGCAGATGCGATCGCTCGTGTGATGACGAGAAGTAGCGGACGGTCTTTCCCAGGAAGCGTCGGTCCTCGTGGAGGATGTCATTCGGGCCAATTCCTCGGTAGCCGACATGTGCGGGGGCGCCGGTTGGGCGGGCTTCACGTGGCCACCACCCGCCGACAGCGAGGATGTCTGGAGTCTCGTCCAGGCGGGTGAACGCGTCGATGATCTCTCTGCTGCCGATTGGCGTGTAGCGGTAGTTCGAGTCCTTCTCGGCCTCCACAGAGACGGTGAGACGACCGTCTTGCAGTTGGACGAACGCGCCGTCATGACCCGGGTTGTAGCCGACGACATCCACCGGTGACCTCTCCATTCAATAGGACGCCCCGATTCACGGGCCGTAGCACGACTCCCCAAATTCGACCGCGCTCCTCGCCGGTAGATGTACGAGTCCGCGACCTCGCTGCGACTCTAGCGCTCTGCTGAACGGTGTGGCGCCGACCCCGTCCGGACGCCCCTGTTCGTCGAAGTTGCTCGCCACCGGGCATCCTAGCGACATACACGGAGTCCAGCAGCAAGCGCGGGTCACAAGGCCGATCGCTGCAAGGACTCTCAGAAACAGTTCTCCAGATCGACCGCAATGCCCAACCGGGCGCCGGACAGGAGATCGTGGCGTTGCCATTAGTTAAGGGCTATGGCGCTTCCCTTGTGCGGTACCCCCCGACGTCCGGATTTGCCGCCGATCGCTAGTCCTGTGCGCGCGGCCCATCAGCCAATAGGGCGACGGCAGTTGTCCCGGTCGCAGTCAAGCCCTCAACCATCGCAAGCGCGGCAAAGGGCTGCCCGGCTATTGAAAACCGGTCGCCCTCGGGCTCCACGAACCTGGTGGCTGCCGCTGTTAGCCGGGCTGCCTACGGCTGCTGACCAACCTACCGGGGGCTCCGGGAATCCCCAGGGACGGAGGCCCTCGTGGGTAGGGGCGGGATGTTGGAGTTGTCCGAGTCGGAGGGTCAGTTCTTGTACTTCTTCACGCGATCGTACCAGTCAAATGCTCGCTGCAATTCCGCCTCCAACTCGTCCATAGTGGGCGGAACATAGTTCAGTGCGGCGCTCTTGTCGTGCCGTGTAGCCCACCGGGAGACCCGCTTATAGCACTCCTGGAACTCCTTGTTGTCTTGAGGCGTGAACTTCTCCAGCACCTTCAGCATGGTGGGCCGGACTTCCTCCGTCCCCCGGTCGAAGAGGGCCCCGGCGAGGTCCTGACTCACGAACCGCTCCCACGTCTCCGAGAGGCGACCTGCCCACGACCCGATCTCCTTTTCGCACGTGTCTTCGTCCCAGGTTGCCGACTCCTTGCGGAGACGCACGAGGTCCTGTTTGAGCGTCCCCAATCGCGACTGGGCGTCTTTCGCCTTCCAGGGATGATCGTCGCGGCAGAAGCCTGGCCGGGACGTAGGCCCTCGCCGTTCCACCGACCGGGCTGTATAGGTGACATCCTCCTCAGTGGCCACTCGCAGCAAGTCCCCCGCGAACACCGCATCGTGCGTGAACACGATGACCTGTCGCTCCTGCGCGAACTCCACGAGCCGACGCGCTACACGTTCGCGACGAAGATGGTCAAGGCTTGTCACCGGATCATCCAGGACGATGGCTGACTTGGACCCGTCCAAGTGCGCCTCCACAAAGAAGCCTGAAAGACCGAGGGCCGTCTGTTCGCCCTCGGACAGGACTCGGGGAAGTTCGGCCTTGATCGCGGCCCCCAGGAACTCAGGCTTATGAAGCACGGCGCCGTGTTTCACCCCCTGTCCAAGCAGCGTGACAGAGTCAACCTGGAGATCCTGCGACTCGCGAGAGAAGCGATCCTGAACCACGACAGTTACATGGTTCGCGGTCAGGTCGCCCAGCGTGCGCGAGATGCCGCGCGTGTCCGTCTGGCGACGAGCGTGATTCAGCAGTTCCTCGTCACGTCGCCGGTCTCGCTCCGCGCGCACGTCGTCAGCCACGTCAGCCAGCCTCATCCTGGCGGTGAGTTCCTTCTGCAAGTTGGCGAGTTCGCTGATCTTATCATCGAAGGCATCGCCGTCGATGAGTAACGCGTCCACCTCATGCGCCTTTCCGGTGGTCTCCAAACGCGCGGCGAGACCTGTGGCCGGAACAGGGGGGACCTGGGAGTCCGACAGGAGCGCCTCTCGGCGTTTGCCCCAGCCCTCCAACGCTGCGAGGACGGTCCCGTGCGTTTCAGCATCCTCCGCTTCCAGGTCGCTCAACGCAACCGCCAGGTCCGGCTTCATGGTCTGCACAGCATCGATGTCGCGCAGTTCCGCGCTGAGCCAGCTGGCTGCTGTCTTGGCCTCGGCCTCGGTGGTGTCCACCATCATCGCGTGGAAGCGCGACATTCTCTCGCGCGCAGCCTCCCCCAACGGCTGCTGGCAGAGCACGCAGTGGCTTCCTTGTTCGGCATGCGGGAAGTCGTGCCCTGGGTACGCCGAGACCTCTGAATAGCGCTGAGCCGCCGCCCACAGCGCTCTCCATGCTGGGGTGCCCACTCCACCAAGCGGTTCAGCATCAAAGGACGACGCCGCAGCGGCGTCGGCCAGCGCGCGTGTCTCGCTGGCCGTGCGCCTACGCTCTTTGAGGTCTGCTTCCGCCTCTGGGCCGAGGTTGGCCGCTAGATCAGCGAGATGACTGGACACCGATGCGTACGCCATAGCAATGCGGCTCAGTCGCTGAGCCTCCTTGGCTGGGTTCGTCGCCCGCAGCCGGCTCTCTTCAGTCCGCGCTGTTTCGACTCCCTCTGCGACATCGTCCGCAACCGAGCACTGCTCAGATAGCATCCCATCGCTCGTGGTGCCTTGTAGCCCAGCGAGGAACGCACCCGCCTTCGTGTCCGGGTCAAGGGCTGGAAGCGAGACGGTCCGTTGCGCGTTCGCTGCCAGCCGTTCGTCCAGGACCTTCCGGACACCGTCGCATACTTCGATCAAGCCGTCGAGCAGACCAAGCGACGAGGGGCGATAGAGCGCCTCCCCCTCCTTCGTTATGTAGAGGTCACCGCAACGCTCGTCATAGAACGCGACCTGCTGGAGTTCGGTAGGGGCGGCATCCGACAGCAGCACCGTGTGGGTTTGCCCGTTCCAGACGTACTCCAGACAAGCCGACTGTGGTCCACCCCCTGACGCGAAGATGTTCGGCAAGACCATCTCTTGGTGACGGGTGTGAACGAGCGCCTTCACCAAGCGCGCATACCCAGATTTGCCCGAGCCATTGTTCCCGTAGACGACTGTCACTCCCGTGGGTGCGAAGGTCAGCGTCTCTCCAGACGCCAGACGGTTGACGTTGCTGACATCGTGTATAGAGGCCAGTGTCACTGAAGGCGATGAAGTCTCCGCGGGCTGTTGAATACCCGTGAGCCAACCGCCGCTCGGAGCAGCAGGTTCAGGCTTCACAAGCGCGTCGGCCAGTTCCTCATAGTCCCCCTCGGCGAACGGGGTCCCCGACGCCAGGCGAACAAGCGCTTGCTGTTGCCACCATGTACGCGATGCGGCCCACTGAACGATGTCGGCGTACGCAGTCACTTCTTCCTCCCAACGCCTCAACACGGCAATGCAAGGCGCGTGCATCCGGCGCTGACGCTTCAGACGGGGCACCTCTCAAGACAGCATGGCAGCCGGCCCTGACAAATGCTGGTGGAAACCGGCGCCCCTCCGGGTGTTGCCTCCGGCGAGCCGCGTGACGCATCCTGACACCGCGACCGTTGGTCGTGTTCCAGGGGCTCACCCCGGAGAACAAGGCCGACAAGATGACGGCGATGATGTACCGCTTCTTGGGGAACCAGTACACGGTGTACGCGGTGAACCGCCGACCGGGACTCCCCCCGGGGTACACCCTCGGCGACATGGCGGACGACTATGCGAGGGTGGTCCGCGAGGCGTTCGGTGGCCCGGTGGACGCGATCGGTGTCTCCACTGGCGGGTCGGTGGCCGTGCATTTCGCCGCGGACCATCCCGAGTTGGTCCGTCGACTGGTCATCCACTCCGCTGCCCACACGCTCAACGACGATGCGAAGCGGTTCCAGCTCGAGTACGCCAGACTGGGAGGCTCCGGGCAATGGCGGGCCGCGAGTGCCCTTCTGGTCAGGATGGCTGCCGCATGTGGGCACTGGCCCGCTGGCTCCCCGGCGAATTGGACGCTCTCGCCTGCCCGCCCGCAGAGCCCACCTCCTCGGGGGCAGCGCCGGCGTCTCCGCGGAACTCGACGTCACGTGGACGCACTGATAATTGCCGCAGGGTGCGCGAGGGTAGCATGGCGGCTGCCGGTTCCCGAAGCGCAGACCCGCTCTATGCCGCAGCGGGCGCGGTCAAATGCTGCCGACCTGGGGCCGGTTCAGCCTGTCGAGTGTCTCACTGCCGCAGTGATCCTTGATTACGCCTCCGCCGAGAGGAGATAGCGGGCGGGCAGTGGCTCTCGCGGCTTCGTCAATGCGAACAGCCGGACACCCATCTTCTTCACTTGCTGACACTCCGGTCTGCACACCAGACTGCTGCTTGTAGCCTGCTGACATGGGCATATTCAGCCGGCTCTTCGGCGGTTCGCAGGTGGACGCAAGACCCGCGCCGAAGCAGGAGAAGCAGCCGACGAACCTGGACTCTCAAGGCCTACCGATGCACCCAGAGCCGTGGGAGTTTCCCGGGCTGCCCCCCGGCCTGACCGGTCAGGACATCCAGGACGCGGCAACCGCTCTCGCTTCCATGCGCAGCGTCGGGCGAGTCATCCCACTGGCCGCTCAGCGCCGCGACAACTTGTCCGGCACCGCATACGACCACAACGCCGCGAGGATACGGGCGGCACTGAACGCGTATCCGTCACTGCGGAACGTGGTGCTACTCGAACCACGCAAGGACGAGCCGATCGTCGGTCACCTCCTTCCTGCCATCCTGTGGCGCGACTCCTCGCCCGCCGAGGAAACGAGGCCCGTGGCGTGCATCGGACCGAACGGCTACTTCGGCTCGCTGTACTACGGACCGAGCCGGGAACTCAACAACTTCGTGAGGGCCGAAGCCAAGGAATCTCGGCTGCTGGCCGCCGTCGTTGAGATACTGCCCCCCGACATCCGCGGGGACGTCTCAGTCCGCCTTTGGCACCCGAGTGCTGAGGAGATTGCGCGCTACCGCCGATGGCTCAAGAGCGCAGCCGGAAGTAGCGGCGACGCCTTCCGTCCAGCCACGGAGTTCGCGGCCGCCCTGAGGCGCACCAAGGACTATCAGGAAGAACTCGACCACCTCCTCGGCGGAAGAGAGAAAGTCACGCTCAAGGTGCAGCTTGCACTGGAACCCACTGGCGGCAGAGGCAAGTACGCAGACCACAACCTCGTCCGAGCAACGGTCCAGGACCGCACCATCGGAATCGTTCCGGCCCAGGATCGAGACAGCGTTCCTCAGTTCTTCGCAACTGTTGAGTCGGGAGTCACGACCGGGCAAGCGCACCTCATCCGTTACCCAGAAAGCATTTCGGCCAAGGTGTCGGTCGCACCCATCTAGCCGACCTGGACGCTTGACCGCGGCCAGCGACGGTAACCACAACATCCTGTACTACCGCGTCGGGTGTATCGAGGCGGGGTCGCCCGGTCGGGTGTTTCCCCTGTCATCGTCGTTGTGGGTGGTGGCCTTGCTGTGGGTTGAGGTGCCGGGTGAAGAAGTCGATCTGGGCGTTGAGGGCGCGTTCGGCGTGGTCGGCGTGGTAGAGGTCGAAGTGGTCGATGGGGTACCGGTGGACTTCACCACGCGCTCCCAACACGCTGGCTGCTTTGTCGACGAGCTTCGTGGGCAGGGAGATGTCTTTGTCTGCGACCTGGAGCAGGACTGGACACCGGATGCGTCCCATCGTGTGGAGGGGGTGGTACTTGTCCATCCGGATCACGATGCGGGCGCAGACCTCGTTGACGAACCCGACCGGGGCGTTGGCGTTGATGAACGCCCACGCGCCGTCGTCGGCCATCGCCGCGTCGGAGTTGGCAGGCCCGAACAGCGGGATCCGGTGCGGGTCAGGCGACCTTTTGCGTTCGCTGGCGGGCGGCGTCGCCTTGGTGCCGACGAAGGTGCCGATCGCGGACCAGGGCTTGCCGGCTTCGCGGGCCTTGCGGATGGCGTCGATCAGGTGGCGTTCGGTTTGGGAGCGTTCCGCGACCGCTGCTCGAAGCAGCGGTGACCCCGAGGAACTCCCTGCCTCGCAGATCCGGCGTAGCGTTCAGTTCATGAAGTTCCGCCGGGTGTTGGCCGCCCTCGCGGGCGTGTGCAGTTTGACTGCGTGCACCTCTGCGCAGCCGGGTCCCGCCAGTGCGGGTCTGTCCGACAGCGGACCGCGCACCTACCGACTGGTGCCGGCGCTGACCGGGGCACCGACCCAGCGGTGGACCAAGCCGTTCAGCCAGCTGTACGCCAACGGGCAGGGGTACCGGCGATTGGTGCCCGCTGAGGGTGAGTTCCTCCCCGGCGACTGGAGCCCGGCCAACGGCGGCCGCTGGATCACGCTCGCCATCGACCCGTCGGGCCGCACACTGATCCGCTCGTTCGACGTGGCGCAAGGTGTCGTGGCGTGGGAGCACACCCTGGGTGCCAGGGCGTCGTGCACCGTGGGTGTCGGCCCCGAGTTCGTGTGCGACACCGGCCAGCAGTTGGTGTTCCTGGACCTCAAGACAGGCGCCGAAACGCGCGTCCTGCCGGTGGCTGACGTGAAGGAGGTGGCGGTCGGCTCGAACGGCGAGATCGTCACCGTGTCGTGGACCTCGGCACCGCAGCCGTCGGCCGGCCCTGGCGGCCCGACTCCGGCGCCCCTCACGGCGACTTTGCGCCGTCTGGACGCCTCGGGCGCCGAGGTGTGGGCGGCACCGTTCACGCTGACGTCGTTCCCGTCGCTGGACGTCAAGATCGCCGGCGGCATGGTGCTGGTCCAGGGCATGGTCGTACGAGACAACATGGGCCAGCCAGTCGGTGTGGTGCGCCGGCTGGCTGACGGGCAGCCGGTGCCAGGCGTCACCGACGGCGTTGGGTGGTCGTCGTGGGGGCGGTGGCTCGTCCACGGCAACGCCGACCACACCGCCCTGACCGTCGCCGACGTCAACGGGGTCTGGGCGCAGCCCGTGGCCGGCGCAGGGCTGGCGGCTGCGGACTACCTACTCATCCGGGACGTCCCGGCGTCCGCGCTGCCGCTGCTCACCACCGGCGCGGATGAGACGCTGCGGGCCTTCGACGGTCAGGGTCAGCCACTGTGGCAGGCGGCGGGTGCGTCCGTGGAGGCGCACTGCGGGGGGCTGTTGTTGACGTCGCACCGGGTTGCCGTCGAGGCCCGCGACCCGCACAGCGGTGTGGTGCGCTGGTCACAGCCGGGGATGAGGCCGGTGGCGTGTGATGGTGCGCGGGTGATCCTGCTTGCGGAGGGCACCTGGAAGGCCGTCGAACTCGCCACCGGGAAGGTCGCCTGGCAGGGGCCGGGCCCGGACTACGTCAGCCAGGCCGGCGACTTCGGCTTCCTGGTGGAGTTGGGTAAGAGCGACACCCCGGATTACGCCTACTACCGGTGAGGATGCTTTGGTCGCCATGTCTGGCTGGCCGGTACATGGCCTGACCTGTCCGGAGCACGCACGCAGTGGCTGTTCGCTCTCGCGCGTGAGCGGCCCTGACCCCGCCGCCTGACAGACATCCGCAAATGCCGCCGTCCGCGTTGCCGGGTCGTGCCGATGTGGGGATGTCCGCAGACGCCGATGACGTCGGTCTGATCGCCTGTGCCGTTCCCTCCATCTCAAGAAGAAAGGTGCCGAGGGGCTCACCTTCGACCCCGAAGAGCAATCCTGCTCCTGACGCAAGAGAGGGCCGTGGCCGTATCGATTAGCAGGCCGCGCAGGCATCTGGGTGGGGGTGGGCGGTTCATGTGAACTGCCCACCCCACGGGCCAGTGGCTATTGCTTGTGGATCTGGATCTTTCCGCCTTGGACGTCGCCGGTGGCCACGTAGAGCGGCTCGGTAACGTCGGGTTTCGCGCCAGGGGCCCAGATTCTGATCACGAATCGGTCCGGCTGGCCACTCTTGTCACCATCCCGTGCTTCCACCCGGAATGGGACCACCCCGTTCATTCCGTCAACCGTTCCCAAACCCTGGAACTTGGCCCAGTTCTGGTTCGTCACCACAAGCCAGTCCATACCGGTGCTCTTCAACCTGAACTTGCCGGCCTGGTAGTGGAACTGCATGTTACCGCCAGGGACGCTGGACTGGCCGTTGTCGTACTTCACGACGAACCCGAGGTTCGCCTTCGATGAACCGTCCAGGCCGGGGAGTTGATCCCCAGCGTCGGAGGTGGTCCCGCCCGGGATGATCCAGCCACCCCCGGTGGCGAACCCGCCCGTGGGGTCGTACACCACCAGGTAGACGGTCGACACGTCGCTCCAGTTGTCGGCTTTGTCCCTGGCGCGCACGCCCACGGTGTGCACACCAGGAGTGGTTCCGGCTGGCACCTGGCCTGTCAAGGTGGTGCCGTCGAACGTCATCGACGTTCCAACTCCGAGGCCGGGATCGGTATCGAGGAACCACTCGCCGCCCACCACACCGGAGAGGGAATCTGTCGCTCCTGCCGTGACAGTCGCCGACCCGCCGATGGGCAGCGGGGATGTGGCCAACGAGACGCTGGCAAGGTCAGGGGCCGTGAGGTCCAGATTGACCTCGGTGCTTCCGGTCGCGCAGTTGCCCGCCACATCACAGAACTGTGGGCTTGCGTACGTGACGCCTTGACCTTCAGTGTTGGCGCTTGTCGTCAGGGTCGCCGGGTTGGGTTGACCAGCCGACGGCGACGGGTCAGACGCCTGCCACTGCAATGTGACCGGCGCGTTGTACCAACCCGCGGCGTTCGCTGGCCGATCCGTGGTGACACCGACTGTAGGCGGCACTGCGTCAAGCGGGCTCGAGGCAGACCCTGGAGTTACTAGGGTCACGAACCCGGCCCAACTTTCCCAGCCCCCGCTACCGTCATCGCGCTGGTTTTTGGAGTGTGCCACCCAGATGTAGCCGGTTCCCGTCTCGCGCAGGGGCTGACCATACTGGGGGCTATTGGGGAAGATGGATGCCTCGAAGGTCACATCTGCTCGCACGTCCGCCCACCAGCCGGTCGAGGGGCCTGCGTGCCCGTTGACGGTTGCAGCCTGAGTCCATTCCGCGCACCGCATGGCGTTTTCGCCTGTGGGCCCCTGGCCACTCGGTGCGAGGTGGAGGCTCACTTCAGCCCGGCCAGCGGCGCTCTCAATGGTCATCTGGGCAGTTGCAGCTGTCAGGGCTGCCTGGGGAATCGCGGCGACGATCTCACCTGGACCGAACTGCGCCTTGTCCGACAGGGCGCCGGCCGATGCCGACCCTTGCAGTGACACGGTCCCTGGACCCCAGTCCGCGATCCCTGGCAGCAGATTGGACTGGCTGCTTGAGAGTTGCACGTTGGAGTGAGATCCGGAGAAGTTGAGCACATTGGCGTCCGCGGACGTGCAGTGACTGATCGAGAATGTATCCGGGCTGCTCGGCCTGTAGGTAGTCGAGGCCTGCCCTTGGACGACATGAAGTTGGCTGATCGGATCGGCGATCGCGGGAGGCGCGTACACGGCAGAAACCGACAGAAGGGCAGCCGCCCCCAGAATCCGGGCCAGGTAACGAAGTTGCATCAAAAGTCTCCCCCTTGAGTTGCGCTTCGGGCGGTTGTGAAGAACGTCACGTTCCTGCGACCGGAGCATGCGAGGCTGAATATAACGGGTGAGGGGCAGAGCCGGGGCGCGTGAGTCGAAAGAGCCGTTTCCGGGTGTCGATTCCGCGCAGACCGCGCAGGCACCTACAGGGTCCTGCACACCAACCCCGCCAGACATCTCCCCGATGGTCCCGAGCTTCTGAGCCCCAAGGAGGCACGACCCTCACCCCTCCGAGGGAGGGGCCGGTCCCCGCTGAGTCTTCGGTGTTCTGAGCGCCATCGCCATTGCGGTTGCCGTTGGGCGCCACGTGTGTGTGGTCGCCTTCCGAAAGGCAGGGCAGCGCCCGCAGAGCGCCCAGCAAGAGTCCAGTCCGAAGTTTGACGGATCGGGTGAGCAGTCATTGACGGAAGCGCGCAACGCACTCCTCTGCCGCAGGTCGGCGCCAAACGAGCATGAGTCAGATGCGCACGGTGTCAACGCGTCGCCGACTCGGCTCACCAGCCGCGGCCTTTCTTGCTCGTGATGTGCCACGCGCCGGGGTGGTCAGCAAAGCAGGGATGGATGGACCTGACCGCACGACCTGACAGGCGGAGGCTGAGCAGGGCTCGCCGCGCGAGCCAGCGATTTGCGTAGGGAACCTTGGTGCACATGGCGCCTCCAACGAAGATGACCAGTTGGAGTGGCGCCTCGCATATCCACGAACGACACAGCGGCGGTGTGCAACTATGCACCCGACTCACCCGCATTCTTAGGCCCACGGAGCCGGAGGGACATGCCAAGGCTAGCAGCGAGGGTGCCCGCGCTCGGCCGCTCGCTGCTTACCGGATCTGCCGCTCCCGGGGCATCAGTTGGGGTGCTGGGTGATGTGTCGGAGGGCTTCGATATGGCCGAGGTAGGCGGTGCGGCCGGTGGCGGTGAGGCGGATCCAGGTGCGGGGCCGTCCGAAGGGTTGAGGGCGTTTCTCCAGTTCGACGTAGCCGGCGTCAGCCAGGACGCGGAGTTGCTTGGACAGCAGCGAGGTTGAGATCCCCAGGGCGTCTTGTAGGGCGCTGAACTCGAGGTCGGTGGCAGTTGCCGCCGCCGCGGTGATCCGGAGCCGGGTGGGGAAGTGGATCAGTTCGTCGAAGCGGGCGGTGACCGGTCCCCAGGTCACAGCAGGTCGTACCGGTCGTAGTCGCCCGCGGCCAGCCGACGGGCCTGGTAGCGGCCATCAAGTCGCACGTAGACAAACCCCGCCAGGGCGACCACCAGCCCGACGCCGATCGAATACCACGGCTGCCAATCGTCACCCGGACGGAACTGACTGGCCACGAAGACGATCGTGTACATCGGCAAGAACCTGACCGCATGGGCACCGACAGCCCGTTCATCGAGAATCTTTCCGCGGCGGCGGCCCCCGAAGGGTCGGTCCAAGACGGCGAACAGGCCGCTGACCGCCACCAGGATGGCCATCCCGAGAGCAATCCTGGTCCAACCCCCGCTGACGGCCACTCCGAGGGCGATCCCGAAGCCGGCCGCGAACACCGAATCCAGCCACACCGGCCGGCGGGTCACGGTGACGGCAGCCCGGCGCGACACCGCAGTCTCGTCGAGGCTGGCCCGGGCCTCATCCGGGGTGGGGACTTGGTGTGCGTTCATTGGTGCCTCCCGGGTGGGCTGACGGCCTGTCAACCATGGCAGTTTGTTGCCTGACAGTCAAGCAACTCGACGCGCGGATCCGCCGCACGGTGCGCGGTGGCCCCGCATGGGGGTGACCAACGACAGCGTGACTGGTATGACAATCATATGACTGGTAGTGTGGTCATGTGCGATTTGGTGAGGCTTTCGGGGGCCTACTCCCGGGTGCGCGTGGCGCGGTGCTGGCGGCGCTGCTTCGCACGGGAGCTCCGTTGACAGGCCGGCAGGTACACGCGCTCGTCCGCGACCAACACAGCCTATGGTCCGTGCAGCAGGCGCTCACCTCCCTCGTCGGGCTCGGCGTGGTGAACAGCCGCACCGTCGGGCGCGCGGTGGTCCACACGATCAACGAGGACCACTACACGATCCAGCCCCTGCGCGTCCTCCTCGATCCAGTGGCGGCGCTGCGGGAGGCGGCACACGGCGTGGTGGGCTCAAACGTCGATGCGGTGATCCTGTTCGGGTCGGTGGCGCGCGGCGAAGCCACCGCCGACAGCGACATCGACCTGGTTGTCCTCGCCTCCCCGGACTGGGACGACCGAACCGAACTCGAGGACGTGATCCGGGCCCGGCTCGGCAACGACTGCGACGTGCTGGTGTTCACGCCTGAGCAGTTCAGCCGCCTCGCGGCCACCGGGGAGGAGCCCGTTGTGGCCGAGATCCTCGCCGACGGAGTTCTCCTCCTCGGTTCGCTGCCGAAGACCCACGCTGGCGCGGCATGATGGCCACCCTCGAGCAACGCAACCACGCCCGCAGTTACCTGAAGAAGGCCGAGGAGTACCTGGCCTCCGCTGAAGCCAACCTGACCGCCGGGCGCTACACGGTCGCCTCCGGTGATGCGATCCACGCCGGTATCTGCGCCAAGGACGCCATCGTCACCGAACTCACCGGCACGACCACCAAGGGCAAGGACCACGCGCTCGCCGCGAAAGAACTCCGCCAAGCACTGGGGCAACGCCCCGACGCCGCCACCGCGGAAAAGGGCTTGCGTGAACTCGTCTCCAGCAAAGCCGACGTCGAGTACGGCGTCACCCTTATCCCGGCCGTGAAGGCCGAAGCACTGCTTCGTCGAGCACGGAGCCTCGTCGAACTCGCTGTCCGCATCGTTCGCCTCAACCGGTAAGACCCCAGCACCGAACATCCTGTATTGCCGCGCCCGGTGCGTCCGCAAGTCCCCGTCGGCGGTGGTGGCGCCACGCGGGCCGTCGCGCGGGCGCGGGCACGACGGCGATACTCGGGGTTGGGGGACGACGCCGACGGCGTGATTCCGTGAGGGGGTGGCGGAGTGAGGGTTCATGGCTTCGGGGAGGCCCGTCTTCCCACGGTGGTGCTGATCCACGGGCTGGCGACGACGTGGGAGCAGAGCTTCGGGGAGATCATCCCCTTGCTGTCGGCCCGCTATCACGTGATCGCGGTGAGCCTGTCCGGCCATGACCCCACCGATCCGGACGATTTCGTGTCCAGGAAGAGCGAGGCCCACGAGTTGGCGCGCCACCTCCGACGAGAGCGGACCGGGGCGGTCCACGGTGTCTTCGGTGCATCCCTGGGTGCGGCGGTCGCGGTCGAGTTGGCGTGCTCGGGGCTCGTGCGGGTCGACAGCCTGGTCCTGGATGGTCTGGTGCGGCTCCCGATCGACCGGTTCGCGCGACGGGTCGCCGGGCCGGCTGCCCGCCTGGGCCGGGCGGTGGTTGCCGGTCGAGGGGGTTGGTTGCTGCGGTGGGCCGGGCTGACCCCGGAGAGGATCGCGGGTCTTGTCTACGGCGGGGTGTCGGAGACGTCGCTGCGCAACGGGTTCGTGGAGGGCTTCGGCGTGTACACGAGGCTGCGGGACGTGCCGGTGCAGCGCGACGTTCGGGTCGCGTGCTGGTACGGCGAGAAGGAAGCACGCCTGGTCGGCGGCGGGATCCGGGAGTTGCGGCGGCACTTCCCCCGGCTGACCGAACGGGTATTCCCCGGGTACGGCCATGGCGAGATCCTCAAACACCCGCAGCAATTCGTCGCTGAGTTGACCACTTTTCTTGAGCACGCGGAACCTGCCACATCGGCGTGAACTGAACCCCGAGCCTTCCCCCCAGCCGCCCGGAGTCAGGACGGACCAAGGGCCACCGATCCATGCGACATCAGCACATCAGCGTGTAGAGCGTGAGCCACCGGCAGAAGTGTCAGATGGGGGTCGTTGTTGTCGTCCTCGTCCCATAGCGTGGCCGTCATGACTACACGGATCGTCCTGGTGCCCGGCTTCTGGTTGGGGCAGTGGGCTTGGGATGACGTGGCCCCCGCTCTGCGGGAGCAGGGTTTCGACGTGGTGGCGCTCACCCTTCCCGGACTTGAACCCGACCACCATCCTGAGGTGACGGTGACGTTGGCCGACCAGGCCGCCGCCATCGAGGCAGCGCTCGACGTCGAGGTCGAACGACGCATCCTGGTCGTCCACAGCGGGGCCGCGTTCCCCGGCACCCTCGTCCTCGACCGCCGCCCCGACATGGTCGACCGGTTCGTCCTGGTCGACACCGCGCCACCCACGCCGGGGTTGGCGTTCAACGCCGAACACGTTGGCGACTTCGCCCTCACTGACGCCTGGGCGGGACTGCAGGACGAAGGCTCCTTCACCGACCTGACCGCCACCCAGCTCGAGACGTTCCGTGAACGCGCCGTCCCGCAACCGGCCAGCGTCGTGACCGAGGCTGCCGATCTCAACAATGATGCACGGCATCAGGTCCCGGTCACCGTGATCTGTACGGCGTTTCCGGCGAGCGCGTACCAGGACTACGCCGCCCAGGGAGTGCCCTTCCTGGCAGCCCTTCTGGACTACTACGACGTCACCTACATCGACCTGCCCACCGGCCACTGGCCCATGTGGTCCAAACCAGTGGAACTAGCGAACATCATCGCGAACGCCTCCTGCGTCGACTGACGGCACATCCGCTCTTGCCGCCGAGGGCACCTACACCCGGGCGAGCCCGGACAAATCGTTTTTCAGGACTCGAAGACCTCGATCAGCGTGTGCTGCTCGATCGCATTCGGTGCCTGCATGCCTGGTGCCTGCTCGTCGCTGTGAGACGCCTTGAAAGAGTCAGACCGAATCCACGCGATGAAGTCGGCACGGGAGTCGAACTCCATCGTCGACACATACGGCAGACCGTCCTTCTCGGGACGCATCAGCGTCGACCTGTGCAGCCCGGGAACACCCGCCAGCGTGTCTCGCATGCTGTCGACAAACGCCTTCTCGAACGACTCCCGGGTCTCGACGGGAACCTCGATGCGGTTACTGATGATGTACATGACGCCTTCCTCCGGCCCGCCCATGGCCCACGGGACACCGCCCACCGTAGCCCGTGACGGCAAGGGCCACAGCGCGCAGGTCCCTGGGCGCGAAGGCGCTGCCATCGGAGGGGGTTCCCGCGCAGTGGCCAGGTCAGGTCGTTGCGGTAGACGTTCCCATCGACCAACGGATCAGGACTCCTGACGTGGTGCCAAAATTGATGCACGGCGGCCCCTCGATGCGGCCGGGGAACCATGCGCAAGGGTCCTGCTCAGCGGGGCAATTCACTGCGGCACCTTCGCTCACCGCAAGATATTCTTGGTCGCTGCGGCAGTTGTTCGGAGGAATGTAGTGCGACCGCTCCTCGACTTTGTCACCCATCGTGCGGGGAAGCCCAAGGGATCCCCTTGCCAGCCCGCGGAAGGGAACTGATCTGCGGCCACCATGTCTGGAGTCCTGCGGATAGACCTGCCCTCGGACGGCAGCCCGAGTCCGAACGAACATCCGAAATGCCGCGCCGGGTGCGTCGAGGTGTCGGCGATCATCGGTGGCTGCCGCGTCTGGAAGGAGCGGAGGAACTACAGTCATATTGAAGGGCGCATGTTCCAGGGATGTCGGGGATGGGTCGCTTGGGAGGACGGATGAAGCGGTGGTTTCCGGCGGGTGACAGCCACCTCGTGTTGCGGGTGCTGTGGTTGTATGGCGTGTTCATGCTGATCAGCAACGCGGCCTTCCTGGTCGGGTTCTATCTGCTCCCGGAGGGCATCCTTCGTTCCGGCCCGCTGACGCCAGCCGGCTTGGTGGGAAGTGCGGACAGCCTCTGGGGGCAGCTGCTGCTGACGCTGGCCTTCAACCTGGGGATCGTCGTCCCGGTGGCCGTGTTCATGAACCTGCATCGCGTGCGGGGGTTTCCCGTCGGGTATGTCTACCCGATGTTCATGGGGGTCGTGACGGGCCTCGTTCCGGGGACGAACTCGTTCGCGACCTCCGATCTTGCCGATTACGGAGTTCGTGAGGGAATGGCGTTGTCGCTTTCCGTCGGCAACGTGGAAATGCTCGGCTACTTGTGTGTGATCGCGGCGACCGCCGGGATCGCCCGGTATGAGTACCGGAGTTGGTGGCGTTCCGGCCGTGAGTGGGAGGCCGTCAGGACAGGGAAACTGGGGGAGATCCGGCTCAGCCGGGCCGAATGGGCAACCGCATTCCTGGGTGTCGCTCTGGTCTTGGTGGGGGCGATCCGCGAAACCATGATGACGTTCGGATTGGTGTAGCCGGGGGGACTCGACCTACGTCGAGCCTCGCCTGAGCCGGTTCCCGGGTTGGCGATCACCGCACGTCCGGAACTGCCGCATGCTCGCTGTTCGCGCGGCTGCGAGAATCGGTGCATGGCACGGTGGTTGCGGCGAATGGACGAGGCGGTTCGCAAGCGCTACGACGAAGTAGTTGACATCTGGGGATGGTTGGGCGAGTTCACAGCCACGCTCGACCCCGACAGTGACGAGGACCTCCAGGCTGATCTGTTCTACATCGACAGCATGGTGGCCGGCTGGCTTTCGCAGGGCCAGTTCGAGAAGGTACACGTACCCGATCTTGTCCTGGAGGCGATCGCGGCAGCGGAGTCGAATCGTGCCGCCCACTCAACTCCGGCCCCAGAAGAACTCTGGCGCCGTCTACAGAGACTGCGCGAACTGGCGAGCACCTAACTCACTGTCATGCCGCGCCGAGGGTGGTTGGCGGGAGACTGGGAGGATGGATCCATGGTGCCCGGGTACGACGGTGCGGATTCACCATGGGGGGCAAACGCCGACGCCAGGATCGTGTTGGCCCGGTTGCTCGAGCTCGGCGTGCGTGAGGTTGACGGTCCGCAGATCTTGTCAGCATGGATCGATCGCAGCGACGCGGTGGCTGTTGTTTACGTGGACCTACGGCAGCCCGATCGGTTGTATGGGCTGCGCCGGTCGTTCCCGCCCCATTGTCGGGATGACGATCCAGCGTCGACCGGCGAGGAGATGTGGATGACGATGGTCGAGCCGATCGGTGGCGCGAGCGTGGTGTGGAGCAACGGCGTGCTTTGGCACGGACATGTCCAGGGCGTCAGCTGGCTTCAAGAGAGTACTCGCGGAGCGTGACTCCGTCCGCCACCACGCGCACGGGTCGGTCGGCGGGCGTGTAGACCATCAGCTCAGCCTGGGTAGACCATCGGGGTTCTGGATGAGCCGTAGCAGGCTAGAGTCAGGGTCGAGCAGAGCGCCGATTCGCAGTCCGGAGGCCTCATGCGTGGGCGGCTCGATACGTGGCCAGCCGACGGTGGTCTCTGGAATGCCCGCCTTCAGGCATTCGCTGTAGAAGGCGTCGAGGTCGTCGAGGCGAAGGCACGAGCCGAAGGAAGACGTGGCGGGGTTGAGATTCTCGTAGGGGAAGAACTCGAGGATGAGGTGCCCGCGGTCTAGGATCAGCCAGCCTGCGTCACGGAAGCCGACTGTGAATCCGAGCGCTGCATAGAAGTTGATCGTCGCGTCGAAGTGGCGTGACGGGAGGTTCGGCGTCGCGCGGTCGACCATGCTCGACCCTAACATCGGGCTTGCGCTCGCCCCAGGGCACGTCCGATCATGCCGCAGGGTGCGCGAGGGTAGCCTTGGCGGCTGCCGGTACCCGAAGCGCAGACCCGCTATTGCCGCGCCTGGTGTGTCGAGGTGGGCTGCAGGCGGGTCCCCTCGCACGGTCTTTGGCGGGCTGTTGTCCGGCGCTTGGACGGTCTGGCGTGTGCGTCAGGGCTTGAACGTCATCGTGTAGGAGAAGAAGTTGCCGTAGCGCTCGGCAGGCCGGAAGCCGGCTGCTGTAGCCCAGGCTGTGACCGTGCGGCGGAGCGGGTAGTCGGGGTCCAGAAGGAGTTCGCTGATCCCCAGGGTGCCCGAAGGCTTGAGGGCCCGGTGGCATTCGCGGAGCATCCGGACCGGTTCCGGGATCTCGCCGGTCACCGAGATCAGGTACACCGCATCGAAGAAGCCGTCGGGGTAGGGCAGCGCGTACACGTCCGCGACCCGCCCCTCGACATTGGTCACGCCTTCGCTCGCGGCCCGCTGGTGCACACGGTCGATCATGCGGGGTTCGAGGTCGATGGCGTGGACGTGACCGTGTGGGCCGACTGCACGCGCGGCTGCGAGGGTGTAGCGGCCGTTGCCGGGCCCCACGTCGAGAACGGTCATCCCGGGACGGACGCCGTGCCGCTCTGCGAGGAGGTCCGGCGGTTGGACGCGGCGACGCAGTGGATTGTCGATCAGGTCCGCGAGGGCCTCCGGCACCGGGAACTTCACGAAGTGTCGGACGATGCGAACGACAGTGTGCAGAGCTACGACCACGACCGGCAGCGCCAGCACTGTTCTCGCGATCCGGATCACCGCGGCTGTCATCGAGTTCCCCCTCCGCTCCCCGTTGGCACGCGTGGTGTCCACCGTCAGCCCCATCCTGACCTCTTGGCACCGCCACCGTCGGGAACTGCTCGACACGCCCATGACGAACTCACGATGCCGCGGGTGGAGCGGATGTCGGTGCCGCTCGTGGATCAACGCGACACGTCTGCCTGGGAGGTTTGCCCTCACAGACTGAGTCGGCGCCGTCGGCCAGTTCACGGCCAGCTGTCAAGCAGCTTCGGTCAGGGCACTGCCGGTCTGGCAGGCTCGGGGCGTGGACGAGGCGAAGTTCGGCAGAGCCGAGCTACGGGCCCGCGTGGTGACAGCTTGGCTGGCTGGGGCGAGCATGCGCGAGGTGAGCGTCCGGTTTGGGGTGCCGACCAGGCGGGTGAAGACGATCGTCGGGTCCACGCCGGGGGTGGTGGAGGAGCGTGCGCGGCGAGACGAACAAGCCGAGGCAGTGGCGCGGGCGGCGGCGCTGGAGTGGTCGGCGGGCCGGGTGGGGGAGCCGTTGGCCGACGGTGCGGCCGCCCTGGGGGTGCCGGTGGCGCGGCTGCGGACACTGTTGGGTGAGCGGGCAGTGCTGCATCGCGTGCGCCGCACGGCCCACCAGCGCTACACCGACGAGGAGATCCTGCACCACGTCAGAAGCTGGGCGGTCGGCCAGAGCGACCCGAGTGGGTATCGCTACCAGGTGGCGGCGAAGGCGGCACAGGGTTGGCCGTCGCTGACGACCGTGAGAACCCATTTCGGCAGCTGGCAGGCGGCGCTGGAGGCTGCGGGACTCACCCCGGGACCCAGTCCGGTGGGCCGGCCCATGCAATGGACCGATGAGCAACTCGTGGGATTGGTGGCCAGCTACTTCGCCGAGGCGTCGCATTGGAGTCTGCACGGACTGAGCCAGTGGCTGGCTGCCGACTCCAGCAGGCCGTCGCCGACGTTGATCCGGCACCGGCTTGGCCGATGGCCGGCACTGCTCCGCCTGGCCGTCACCACGGGGTCTGCGGTCCCAGAACCTCCCGGCACGTCGAGTAGTTGACCGTTCGCATGCTCGACGGCGGGCCGCGGCCGCTGGGCATCCGCCCGACGCCGAAGGCGTGCGACGTCGGATTGGGGCTGACTGCGCCATCGGGCGGGCGCCGCCTGGTCGAGGGGGCCGGTTTGACCGCGTCGCTGGGGGACCGGGGGAGCATGCCCCGCACAACTAGTGTGGCGCACCGTAAATAAGTGCTATAAGTTGTAGAATGGGGCATGCCGAGAAGCGGACGACCCAAAGCAGAACTCGTCCTCACCGACGAGGAGCGTGACCAGTTGACGAGGTGGTCACGTCGCGCGAAGTCGGCGCAGGCGTTGGCGTTGCGTTCGAGGATCGTCCTGGCCTGCGCCGAGGGAACCGACAACAAGACCGTGGCCGCCCGGCTGGGGTGCGCTCCGGCGACGGTCGGCAAGTGGCGGGCCCGCTTCGTGGACGACCGGCTGGACGGTCTGGTCGACGAACCACGCCCGGGCCGGCCGCCGGTGATCACCGCACAGCAGGTCGAGGACGTGGTGGTGGCCACGTTGGAGGCGACACCGAAGAACGCGACGCACTGGTCGAGGGCGAAAATGGCCCAGCGGTCCGGACTGTCGAAGTCCACCATCGGGCGGATCTGGCGGTCGTTCGACCTGAAACCCCATCGGGCCGACGGGTTCAAGCTGTCCAACGACCCCCAGTTCGTCGACAAGGTCTATGACGTCGTCGGCCTGTACCTCAACCCGCCCGAGGGTGCGGTGGTGCTGTGTGTGGACGAGAAATCGCAAGTCCAGGCCCTCGCACGTTCCCAGCCGGCGTTCCCGATGATGCCCGGGATGCCGGAGAAACGCACCCACGACTACGTGCGTCACGGCACCACGAGCCTGTTCGCCGCGTTCAACACCCTCGACGGTACGGTGATCTCCTCGCTGCATCGGCGCCACCGCGCGATCGAGTTCCGCAAGTTCCTCACCAAGATCGACACCGAGGTCCCCGACCACCTTGCGGTGCACCTGGTCTGCGACAACTACGGCACCCACAAGTCCCCGACCGTGACGAAATGGCTGGAAGCCCACCCCCGGTTCACGATGCACTTCACCCCGACCTACTCGTCCTGGATCAACCAGGTCGAACGGTTCTTCGCCTACGTCACAGCCGACCTGCTGCAACGCAGCGACCACCGCTCGGTCCAAGCCCTGGAAGCCGACATCCGCGCCTGGGTCAAGAACTGGAACGAGAACCCCAAACCCTTCATCTGGACCAAGACCGCCGAACAGATCCTCGAATTCCTCAAACGACTTCTACAACGAACTACCGGCGCGGGACACTAGCGAGCGCTAACAGAAGGTCGGGGTCGGCGCCTGCGACTGCTTGGGTGAGTCGTTGGGGGGCGCGCTGCAGCGCTTACGGATGGCGACGTACGTGATCCCGACACTTCGGCGTCATGCACTGGTGCACGCTCATGAGCTTCTCTTCATACCGCGGGCGAGTTCCACCTGGCGGCTGGCTGCGGTTGATTGGTAAACCATGGCCGTCGCTGGGGTGGCGTGACCGAGGCGCCCTTGGAGGTCGGCGATGGTAGCTCCGGCCCGAGCGAACCACACGGCACCGGTATGCCGTAGGTGGTGGAACTTCAGGTCGTCGCGGCCTGCCGCTGCGCGGGCGTGGTGCCACGGGGTCTGGAACCCTGAGGGCCGAAGGTTGCCGCCTTGAGTGGCGGGGAAGAGCAGTGAGTTGGGTGATCCCCCGACATGGTTGGTCAGGTGGTCGCGGACCGCTTCGGTGAGGTGCGGCGAGAGGACGACCACGCGTTTGCCTTCCTTGGTCTTGGGCTCGCCGATGACGACCTGTCCCTTGACCCACACCACTCCGCGGCGCACATGGAGGAACACGAGCTCGTCATTGCCGTCCTTGACGAACTCGACGTCCTTGCGCCTGAGCTCGAAGACTTCGCCGTAGCGCATCGCGCCCCAGCAGCCGAGCAGTACCGCGAGCCTCAGTCGCTCCGGCATGTTCGTGACGATGATGGCCAGTTCGTCCTCGGTGGCGGTGACCGGATCCTTGAGTCGGCGCACGCGGCCGGCTCCGTCGATTTGGCAGGGGTTGACTCTGAACATGGGGTAGCGCTTGTCGGCGACGGCGCCGTTCAGGATCGTTCGCAGGAGGCTGTAGGCCTTGGCGCGGGCGCGGGGGATGCGTTTGAGGCCGAGTTGGCGGTGCCACTCCTCGATCAGTTCGGGGGTGAGGTCCGAGAGGTGAACGGGACCGAGTTCGGGGAGCAGGTGGTTCTTGAGGAGGAGCCCGTACTCCTTGCTTGAGGAGGGCCGCAGCGCACGCCTGTCGTCGGGGTCCAGTGTCTGTCGGTCGGTGAGCCACTCGGTGGCGAACTCGCCGAAGGTCACGTCGCTGCCCTGGCGAAGGTTGTGTTCATCGCCCTGCTGGGTGCGCTTCTCCGGCGGGATCCACGTCCCCAGCTTGATGGCGAGGGCCTCTTGGCCGAGCCAGCCCTCGGCGAGGTAGCGGGCGGTGAACGTCCCCGGCGCGTTGTACACCCTCCCTGCCGCGGTATAGGCAGCCTGGAAGTTGCCCGAGGGGAGCCGTCGGATCCGGCCGAAGCCCCGGCGTGCGGCTCCCTGGTCGGGGCCGTGCTTGTGTTGGGTCTCTTCCGTGACTCGTCTCACGCGTGCAACATACGTGCAACATAGTGGGGTAATCAAGGGCCTTGATGGGCACCTGTGTCCCCCCTTTGGGAGGCTGGATCTGCGGCGAAAGACCTTGTGAACGCGAATCTACAAGCACTTCCACGCTTCTGGCAGTTCGGGTCCCGAGAGGTTCAACTCCTCTCTCGCGCACAACGATGTATGGTCCCCTGACTACATCAAATCCCCTCTGACAAGGACTTCGGTCCTTCTCAGTTGTGGACTCTCATGGACACGGATGGCCTTCAGAGGCCTCCCATTCCCCACGTATTCCCCACGGTTCCCCACGTATTCCCCACGACATCCGGGGCGTGGGGAACATCGTCGGCTTCGCCCGCTGTCCACCCAAGCGTCCTCGTGCCCGTTACGAAGCGTGACGGGAGGGGCGCATCATGGGTAGACCACGGGCCAAGGGCAAGCGCGGCTTCGGTGAGGTCGGCCAGCTGCCGAGTGGGCGGTACCGGGCGCGCTACACCGGCCCCGACGGCAGCCGGCACAGCGCTCCGATCACCTTCGTCGCCCGGATCGACGCCGAGGGGTGGCTGGTCGACCAGGAACGGATGATCAGTCGCGGCGAGTGGGAGCCGCCGGCCCGTCAGGTCCGGGAGGTTCAGGAGGCGCCCCTGCTGCTGGGTGATTACGCCGCTACCGTGGTGGTCCGCCGCCGGATTCGACCCGGCACGGCGGCGCTGTACGCGAAGCTGCTCCGGTTGACGATCCTTCCGGCGTTCGCCACGCGGCCTCTGGGCGAGATCACCGCCGCGGAGATCTCCACCTGGTATGCCGGGATGCGGTCGACGCCCACCCAGCAGGCCAACGCCTACGGGCTGCTCAAGTCGATCTTCAAAGAGGCCGTCGAGGAGCGGCTCGTGGAGGTCAGCCCGTGCCGGGTGAAGGCGGGCACCCAGAAGGAGCGGGCGCGGGAGATCGACGTGCTCACCGTCGACCAGCTCAACCGCTACCTGGCTGCCGTGCCCGAGGCGCGTCGGGTACCGCTGTTGCTGGCCGGTTGGTGCGGGTTGCGTTCCGGCGAGGTGCGGGGGCTCCGCGTTCGTGACCTAGATCTGGAAATCGGTGTGGTACATGTCCGTCAGGCCGTCGTGCGACTCAAGGGGCAGCTCCTGATCGGCCCACCCAAGACGGACGCCGGGGTCAGGTCGGTGTCCATCCCTCCCCACCTTCTTCCGGCGTTGCGGGAGTGGGCGGCGCGCCAGCCGGTGCGTGATCGGGAGGCGTTGCTGTTCCCGGCCAGGGATGGACACTCGCCGCTCAACGACAGCGTTCTGCGGGTTGCCCACGACAAGGGCAAGGCGGCCATCAACATGCCTGGCTTAACGGTTCACGGGCTGCGTCATACGAGTGCGACGCTGGCCGCGCAATTGGGAGCCACCCTGGCCGAGCTCCAGGCGCGGATCGGACACAGTACGCCGAACATGGCCATGCGCTACCAGCATGTGGCGGCCGAACGCGACGCTCAACTGGCTGCACGCATGTCGGCGTTCGCGACAGGACGTTCAGCCGTATCTCGGTGAGTCGTCAGACGATGATGGTTCGGCGCGGCTCCTGAATCGTGGCACGGCCATGACACTTCCAGTCAGGTCAGGTGAGTATGTGGCAGATGTCGTCGTCTGCGCAGTCCGCGGGGTCGAGCAGGCGGCTGTGTTGGAGTAGTCCTTCGAGTTCCGCTTGCAGGGCGGCAAGGTGTCTGATGCGTGCGCGGACTTCGACCAGCTTGTTGTCGATGAGCGTGACCACGTGCGCACAGGGGACAATCCCGTCCTCGCGAAGCTCGATGATGCGGTGGATCTCGGACAGTGTCATGCCTGCTGCTTGCGCCAGATTGACGAAGCGCAACCGGGCGAGCGTCGAATCGTCGTAGACGCGGTAGCCGTTGGGGCCCCGGGACGCCTCGGGCAGGAGGCCCTTGCGTTCATAGAACCGAATGGTTTGCCTGCTCATCCCCGTTGCCAGGGCAAGCTCACCGATCAACATCTCTTCCGCCCCCTACTTGACCTTCTACCACGGTACAAGGTTTACCGTCGTGGACATGGACGTCTCACTGTTGTACTTCGACGACTGCCCGAACTGGAAGATCGCCGCCCGACGACTTGACGCGATCGCTGCCGAGTCACCGGGGGTCGTAGTAAGCCATCGCCGCGTCGAAACGCTGGAAGACGCAGAACGACTGCGGTTCCTCGGCTCGCCGAGCATCCTGGTCGACGGTGTGGATGTCTTCGCTGGGCCAGGCTCGAGCGTGGGATTGTCCTGCCGGATCTACCGGACCCCTGACGGGATGGCGGGCGTGCCCTCCTTGGAGCAACTCCGGGGAGCGCTTGGTCTTTCGCGCGATGAGGCGTGATGACCCCCGGCTATGACCTGATCGTGATCGGCGCGGGCATGGCTGGTGTGACTGCGGCGAACAAGTGTGCTGCCGCGGGCTGGCGCGTCGCGATCGTCGACGCGCTTCCGTACGGCGGCACCTGCGCACTGCGTGGGTGCGACCCGAAGAAGATCCTGCGTCGCGGTGCCGAGATCATCGACAGCGCCCGACTGATGCGGGGCAAAGGAATCGACGCTGCCGGCCTGTCGATCAACTGGGCCGACTTGATCCAGCACAAGCACGGCTTCACCGACCCGGTCCCGAGAAGGATGGAGGACGGACTCTCCGGCAACGGAGTGGACACGCTGCACGGCCAGGCGCGGTTCACTGGACCGAACACCATGGCGATCGAGGGCATCTCCTACCGCGCCGCACACTTCCTGATCGCCGCCGGCGCTCGCCCCCGGCCACTGGAATTCCACGGTCACGAACACCTGGTCGACAGCACCGACTTCATGGAGCTCCCCGAATTGCCGCGACGGATCCTGTTCGTCGGTGGCGGTTTCATCTCCTTCGAGTTCGCCCACATCGCGGCACGCGCGGGCAGCACCCCGGTCATCCTCGACCGCGGGCCAAGGCCGCTCAAGGCGTTCGACCCCGACCTCGTCGAACTCCTGGTCAGCCGCGGCGGTGAGGTGGGGATCGAGTTGTGGCGCTCCACCACGATCACCGCGATCGAGAAGTCCCGGAGAGGGTTTCAGGTCAGTGTGGAGCGATCCGGTCAATCCGAGACGGTGGGGTTCGACCTCGTCGTGCACGGAGCCGGCCGAGTCCCGGAGCTGGCCGGCCTCAACCTGGACGCCGCCGCGGTCGAGTGGGACGAACGTGGAGTGCGGGTCTCTCCCCACCTGCAGAGCACCAGCAACGCAGCCGTCTACGCCGCCGGCGACGCCGCCAACACCCCGGGGATGCCGCTGACCCCAGTCGCGGTGTTTGAGGGCAAGGTCGCCGCGTCCAACATGCTCAAGGCCTCGACGACCGTCCCCGACTACAGCGGTGTCCCCACGGCGGTCTTCACGATCCCCGAAGTGGCTCGGGTCGGGATGCTCGAACAAGAAGCCCGCGATCAAGGCATCGACATCGACGTCCGCTACCGCGACACCAGTGGCTGGTACTCCAACTACCGGATCGGTGAGACCACCGCAGCCACCAAGATCCTTGTCGACCGATCCAGCGACCGGATTGTCGGAGCGCACCTTCTCGGCCCCGAGTACGGCGAGGTCGTCAATCTCATCGCCCTCGCCATGAAGCTCAACCTGACCACCAGTCAACTGAAGTCAATGACTGCTGCCTATCCCACCGTCGGGTCAGACCTCAGCTCGATCCTCTGACTTGGCCCGGCACAGGGGGCGCCACGGCGAGCAGTTCCGGTCACCGAGCCAGATCCTTGACGCTGGAAACGGCCACCACACTGCCGGTCTGGTCATCGCCGTCTCAGAAGATGCGCGTGGGACTGGGGTCAGGCGGCGCGTGGGGAGTACATGATGACGGCGACGCCGATCAGGCACATGAGGGCGCCGGCGATGTCGTAGCGGTCGGGACGGAAGCCGTCGAAGATCATGCCCCAGGCGAGGGAGCCGGCGACGAAGACGCCGCCGTAGGCGGCGAGGATGCGACCGAAGTTGGGGTCGGGTTGCAGGGTGGCGACGAAGCCGTACAGGCCGAGGGCGATAACGCCGGCACCGATCCAGATCCAGCCGCGGTGTTCGCGTACTCCTTGCCAGATCAGCCAGGCTCCGCCGATCTCGGCGATGGCTGCCGCGATGAACAAGGCGACTGATCTGAGTGTGTCCATGGTGCAAGTTTCCCAGCTCGGAGTGTCGCCAAGAGCTGTGTACCCCTGGCCTGCGGGTTGGGGGAGCTAGGTGTGTGTGGTGTGTTCGCGTTGCGCGTGGTCGGGTGATTCGAGTTGGAAGGTGGAGTGCTCGACGCTCACGTCGAAGTGGTCGGCCACACACGCTTGGAGATCAGTCAGCATCTGGGCGGCGTGGCCGTCGGCGAAGCAGGCCTCCTCGACCACAACGTGGGCGGTGAGGACCGGCAGACCGGTGGCGATGGTGGAAGCGTGCAGGTCGTGCACCCCCACCACGTGCGGCACCTCCAGGATGTGACTACGGACCTCTTCGAGGTTCAACCCCGGAGGAGTGGACTCCAGCAGGATGCTCCCCGCCTCCCGCAGGATGGTGATCGCCCGCGGCACGATCAGGGTCGCGATCAGCATGCCTGCGAGGGCGTCGATCCGGGTCCACCCTGTCAGCGCTATCACGACCGCGCTCACGATCACCGCCACCGATCCGAGGGCGTCGTTGACGACCTCAAGGAAGGCGGCGCGCATGTTGAGGTTCGCACCGCGGCCCGAGCTGAGTACCAGCATCGAGACGATGTTGCCGACCAGACCGACGATGCCGAACACCAGCAGCCCGCCGGCGGTGACCTCCGGGGGCGTCCACAGGCGCCGAACACCCTCGACGAACGCGTACACCCCGACCCCGAGCAGGACCGCGGCTTGGGCTCCAGCCGCCAGCACTTCGGAGCGCCGCCAACCCCAGGTGCGTTCGGGGGTGGGTGGACGAAGGGCGAGGTTTGCGGCGATGAGCGCCATCAGCAGGCCCGAGGCGTCGGTGAGCATGTGGCCGGCGTCGACCAACAGCGCCAGGCTGTTGGTCCACCACGCGCCGATGAGCTCGGCGACCAGGATGGTGACAGTGATCCCGAACGCGATCGCCAACTTGCCCCGATGGGTGCCCTGCGGCGCGTGGTCGTGGCCCGTGCTCACGCTGTCGCTCCTTGCTCGGCGGGCCTGTCGGCCAATGCGGTGAGGGTGGGCAGGTGGGTGGTGCGGCCCGCGCGGACACCGTTGGCGATCACGAACACCTCGGCCACCTCGTGAACCAGCACCACGGCCGCCAACCCCAGGACGCCGAACAGGGCGAGCGGGATCAGGACCGCGATCAACGCGATCGACAGGACCACGTTCTGCAGCATGATCCGGCGCGTGTAGCGGGCGTGATCGAACGCGTGCGGCAGGAGGCGCAGGTCGTCGCCCATCAGGGCGACGTCGGCGGTTTCGATGGCGACGTCGGTGCCCATCGCGCCCATGGCCACGCCCAGGTCGGCGCTGGCCAACGCGGGGGCGTCGTTGACGCCGTCGCCGACCATCGCGGTGACCTGGCCCCATTCCCGCAGCCTGTGGATGATGGTCGACTTGTCCTCGGGTCGCAGGTCGGCGTGCACGTCGGTGATCCCGGCCTCGGCGGCGAGGGCTCGGGCGGTGGTGGGGTTGTCCCCGGTGAGCATCGCGACGGCGTAGCCGTGGGAGCGGAAGTGGGCGACGACATGGGCGGCTTCGGGGCGGAGTTCGTCGCGGACCGCGATCGCGCCGGTGGTCTGCCCGTCGACCTCGACGAGGACGGCGGTGGCCCCGGCTTGTTGCATCCGGTCGATGTCGCCGGCGAGTGGGCCTGCCTCGATCCAGCCGGGACGCCCCAACCGTAGGCTGTGCCCGTCCAGGGTGCCGGTCAGTCCGGCGCCGACGGCCGCCTGCACGTCGTCGGCGGTCTTGGTGGTTTCGGTGGCGGCGAGGATGGCTTTGGCGAGGGGGTGCTCGCTGCGTGCCTCAAGCGCGGCGGCCCAGGCGAGCACCTGCTCGCGGGTGTGCGGGCCGGTGGTTGTCACCTCGATGACGACGGGTTGGTTGCGGGTGAGGGTTCCGGTCTTGTCCAGGGCGACGGTGCGGACCTTGCCGAGGACCTCCATCGCGGCGCCGCCCTTGACGAGGATGCCGCGCTGGCTGGCCGCCCCGATGGATGCCACGACGGTGACCGGCACCGAGATGGCCAGGGCGCAGGGGGACGCGGCGACCACCATGACCAGCGCTCGTTGCAGCCACAGGCCGGGGTCGCCCACGGCGAAGCCGGCGACCACAGTCAAGGCCGCTGCAAGGAGGATCCCCGGTACCAACGGTTTCGCGATCCTGTCGGCGAGCCGTTGGGTGGCCCCGCGCCGGGACGACTCGGCCTCGACGATGTGCACGATCCGGGCCAGCGAGTTGTTGTCCGCGGTTGAGGTCACCTCCACCTCGAGGATGCCGGTGCCGTTGATCGCACCGGCGTAGACCTCGTTGGAGGGGCCGACCTCGATCGGCATGGATTCGCCGGTGATCGCCGAGGTGTCCAAGGCTGTCCGTCCGGTGCGGATGACGCCGTCGGTGGCGAGCCGTTCGCCCGGCTTGACGACCATCAGGTCGCCCAGGATGAGCTCGTCGGGATCGACGACGACCTCCACACCGTCGCGCAGCACGTTGGCCTGACGGGGGACCAGGTCGAGCAGGGCGCGCAAACTGTGCCGGGTCTTGGCCAGCGAGTAGTCCTCCAGGCCTTCGCTGAGGGAGAACAGGAACGCCAGGGTCGCGGCTTCCTCGACCTGGCCCAGGAGGGTGGCGCCCACGGCGCCGATGGTCATCAGTAGACCAACTCCCAGCTTGCCCTTGGCGAGCTTCTTCAACGCACCCGGTACGAACGTCGACCCGCCGACCAGCAACGCCACCCAGCTGAGGACGAGCCTGACCGTCTCCCATCCGGCCAGGCCGGTCAGGAAACCGGCCAGCAGTAGGGCGCCCGATGCCAACCCGAACTGGATGTCGCGCACCTGCCACAGGTGCTCCACCGCGTCGTCGTCGCTAGGCGCCTTGACAATGGGGGCGTCACACCCGCACGCCGACATGCCTTCCTCGCGCTCGTCGCCGTGCGGATCTTCCTGCCCGCTCACCGGTCCGCCCCGACCGTGGCATGTACTTTCAGCTCCTCCGGGGCGGGGTTCGTCGTGGTGCCCACCCCGTAGTTCGGACACAACGCCACCCCCTGGCCGGTGGTAGCCAGCAGTCGCTCCGCTGCAGCCAATACCGCCAGCAACTCCGGTGCGCTCACCAGCGAGAAGACCGATGCCCGCCCTTGTGGACGCGACGCCACCAGCCCGCACTCCCGCAAGCACGCCAGGTGGGCACTCACCGTCGATTGCGCCAACCCCAGGTGCTCGGTCAAATCGCGGACTCGATGTTCTCCGAAGATCAAGTGCTGCAAGATGGCCAGCCGAGACGGGTCGGACAGGCTGTGGAACAAGGCAGCCGCGACCTGCAGGTCGCCACCATCGGGCGCACTCTCAGCGGCAGTCGGTATCGTCATGTGACGATAGTAGCGTCATGCATCGTTGGTGTCGCGTGGTGCTCAAGCGGGACTGGGTGCCCGTTCCGTCGAGCCAGGCTATGAGGCCCGTTGAGCGGTCCGGGCCCTCGCTGAGGCCTGCGGCGCTGTCGACCATTGGGGGTACCGGCTGAACATGGCATCGACGTCGTCTGGGTCCAGCCTGAGGATGCGGCCGCAGCGGTAAACGGGGAGGACGCCCTCGGCGATCCGGCGGCGGATGGTCTTCACGCTGACGCCGATCCGGGCGGCGGCCGTGGGCAACGACTCGTAGGTCCGAATGGTCATGGCACTGCCCCTCTCTGGGCCCAAGCGGCCCTCAAAGGACACAAAACCGGCTCGACGTACTCCTAGCCGCAGCCCCGGAACAGTCTCCCTGGCACTCCCGGGGCGCGTCTTGGGCGAGCGGCGAGCAGTTATCCCTTGTGGGAGCGGAGTTGCGCGCCCCCCAAGGCTGCCACGAGATCAAGAACAAGATGGGGCCGCTCTTGTGCTGAACGGCCGGCCCGGTGACCGTGCCCACCATTCGCCGCATGGCGTGCTACGGCCTCACATCCACGTCACGCCTTGTGGGCCGGGAGTTAGGCCGTTGCGCCAAGAAGTTGCGTCGTCTGTAACCCAACTCGCGCACACGGGTTCCGCGTTCGATGACCTGACTGCACTCCGCCGCCCTTCAATCCGACGCGGACGGGGATTCAGCGGAGGGTGTGGTGGCCTGGATGAGCGCACGCAGGTCGGCGTGAAGCTTCGCGTAGTTGAGCGTCCAGCGCGTGAGGCGCCGTCGGCGGTCACCGCGGGGAGGGTCGCCGGTGACGTAGCCGTGGTCTTCGAGTTCATGGAGATTGCGATTGATCGTGGTGCCGGCGACCTTTCGCTCCAGCGCAGCGACCAGGTCGGGAGTACTTAGGGTGCCGCCGTGCTGGGTCAGCGCGACCACTGTGGCGAGCTTGACGCGGTTCATGCCCATTCCGACCAACGCGTCCACCTCGACGGGGACCGGGGCGTCCGAGTAGGTAGGCACCCGGCCATTGTTTCAGTGGTCCGCGGCAAGGGGAGACGAGACACGATGAGCAATCTATACCGCTATACGGTGTAGATGTGCTAGCGTGACACGCAGAGGGCCAAAGCCCGAAATCCGCAAGATCGCCGAAATCCATGCTTAGCCTTCCCGTACAAGGTCCACCCCCTGGAGAGCTTGGAGCCAGAGATGGCCGCTTCTGCCATTGGCCGTACCCGCGACACCGCGGCCCCGGCGCCACGAGCGCCAGACGCACACGGGTGCTTCGGTGCTGCCGTCCGCGCGAAAACAACAGATAGCGCATGTCCACGAGGCGCCTCTCCGCCCCGTTATGGCCCTTAGGCGAAGGAGGATGGGATGACCCACCAAGGACTGGCCGCCAAAGCAGCGGGAGCCATCATGGCCGCTGCGCTGATCGGTGGCTGCACTGCCGCGCCAACCAACAGCCCGACCACGACGGGCCCGTCGCAGTCATCGTCACCGTCACCGTCCGTGACGCCGACACCGACCCTCAGCCCCGAAGACCAGAAGCTCGCGGACGCGAAGGCGAGAGTCGTACTGCTGTGGCAGACCCTCGACGGTCTTCTGCTCGACTCGAGCAAGAGCATCAACGAGCTCGACACCCTTGCCTCGGGAGAGGCGCTGAGCAGTCTGCAAGTGATGTTGACCACGGTCCGTCAACGGGGGCAGGTGCAGGTCGGAGCCACGAAGATCCCCTCCCAGAGCGCCCTCGCCAAGGGCGACGGGTGGGTTGTCACCTCGTGCGTCGATCGCAGCGACGCCATCCTCACGGACAAGGACGGTCAGCCGGTCACTCCGGCGCCTCAGCCGAGGCTCTCGCACGAGAGCACGGTGCAGCTGGTCGGCGCCAACCTGCAGATCACCAAGGACGAGGTCCTCGGATCATGTTGACCAAGCTGATCGCGGCGCTCGCCCTCTGTCTCACGCTCACGATCACGCCGCTCACTGCTTCGCCCGCCAAGGCGGAGGGCGGCTGTGAAGGGGCGAGCTGGGGAGTCGCGTGCGGGGTCGGCGTCCCCGGCTACGGCGGGTCGGGTACCGCTGCGCCGCTGAAGAACAGCCACTCCGGGAGCAGCGACCCCGTCGCCTGCGTGACGCAGGAAATGCCTCCCCGTGAGGTCCCATGTTCGAACCCTGAGTTGGGGACATGGAGCAATGCTCGCGCCTGCTACATCAAGGCGGAATCGCCGCCGCCGCCGCTGACGGACGCGGTGTGGAGCGGCAACACGACCGGGTCGATCTACCGGTGTTCGAGTTCCGGTATCTGGTCGGGTCCGGGCTCCTACCTCTTCTGGGCCGATAGCGCCCCCGGCCTCATCCCTGACCCCAGAGTGCTGGCCCTGCAGGCGGTCACCCAGATGCGTCTCCGTGCGGTCGAGATTGGGATGGCGCCCGACCCTTCACCTGGTTCGGTGGGCTTGGTGGGCTTGCCGATCTGGCTGTGGGTGGCGTCCCCGGACCAGAGCACCTGGGGGCCGAACACGAAGACCGCGTCCGCCGGCGGCTATTCCGTCACCGCGACAGGCAAGGTCACGCAGGTGGTGTGGAGCATGGGCGACGGCGCGACAGTCGCGTGCACGTCCACAGGGACCACCTACGCCGACTCGTTCGGAGTCTCCTCGTCGCCCGACTGCGGCTACCGCTACACGAAGCAAGGCACCTACACGGTCACCGCGACGAGCTACTGGACCATCAACTGGTCCGGTATCGGCGAGTCCGGTGTCATCAACCAGACGTACACAAGCTCGGTCGTGGTGACGATCGGCGAACTCCAGACCGTGGTGAAGGGATGAGGACGTGAGGACAGCGACCATGGCGCCGACGACGGCGGCCACCACGACCCCTCAGGTGCCCGCGGCGTTGGGTCCCGTGAAGAGCCGGCGGCGTCCGGTGCTGATCATCGCGTCCGTGGCCGCCCTGCTGCTGTCTGCGCTGGGTGGCGTGTGGTTGTGGACGGCGGCGACCTCGTCGGTCGAGGTCGTGGTGGCGAAGGCGGCCGTCCCTCGTGGCGCGGTGATCGCCGCCACTGACCTGATGGTTGCGAGGGTGTCGCTGGATCCGGCGATCGCCTCGATTCCCGCCAGCAAGGTGTCGACCATTGTGGGCCAGCGTGCCGCGCTCGACATCTCTGCCGGCGGGCTGCTCACCCCCGACGCCATCGCCCCCGAGACGGTCCCTGCCAAAGGCGAGACAGTGGTGGGGCTGTCGCTGGTGGACGGGATGCTCCCAGCCATTCCCCTGAAGACCGGCGACGACGTGCGGGTGGTTCAGACTCCCGGTGCGCAGGGCCAGGTCGGCGAGGTCTCGCCGGTGACCATCGCGGCCAAGGTGGTCGCGGTCACGCGCTCGCAGGACGGGCAGTTCGCCCTGGTCGACCTGCTGGTGAGCGCGGACGCCGCACCCGATCTGGCAGCGCGCGCAGCGACCGGCAAGGTCGCCGTGGTGCTCGACTCGCGGGAGCGGTGACGCCATGCCGCTCTTCACGGTCGCGTCCGTCTCGGGCTCGTTGGGGGTGACGACCCTGTCCGTCGGTCTGGCCCTGACATGGCCGCGTCCGGTGGTGCTGGTGGAAGCCGATCCGTCGGGCGGCTCGGCCATCCTGGCCGGGTACTGCACAGGCGTTGCCCGCCCCGGACTCTCCGAACTCGTGTTGGCCCACCGCCATCGCCAGCTGGCCGAGGAGTTGCCCTCGCGGCTCTTCCCTCTGGCCGACTCGAACGCGAGCCTGCTGCCGGGGCTCCGGGCGCACCAACAGGCGGCGTCCCTCCTCGGGGTGTGGGACTCGCTCCTGGACGCGCTGCGCGCGCTCCAGGTCGACACGGGCGTGGACATCGTCGTGGACGCCGGCCGACTGGGCATGGTCGGCAGCCCCGAGCCGCTGATTTCAGAGTCGGACGTGACTCTGGTGGTGACGGGAACAGGCTTGCCCGAGCTGGCCCGGGTTCGGTCATGGCTGCCGGGTCTCCAGGAAGGGTCGTTGGGTGACGTGCGGTTGGTCATTGCGGGGCCGGCACGTCGGTACAGCACATCCGAGGTCACCAAGACGTTGGGCGTCCCGGTGCTCGGCGAGGTCGCATGGGACCCGGACGCGGCGCGGTGGTGGTCCCACGGGGAGCCCCAGCGTCGGTTCGATCGTTCGCCACTGCTTCGGTCGGTGGTGGCGTTGGGTGAGTCGCTCCGGGCTCTGGCGCCGCGCCCGGAGGTCGCCACACTGCGCACCAGGGCTGGAGTAGAGCGATGACCAAGCAGCCGCAGCCGACCTGGGAAGGGCCCGACTTGGCCAGCGTGCCCCTGTTCACCGACTTCGGTGACTCCATTGATGCGGCACGGCCCGGCCGCGTCCGCTCTGGTTTCACCCTCACCACGGCAGTCGCCCCGACGCCCCCGCCGTCCTCCCTCCATGTGGTCGGCCGCGAGGAAAAGGTGGGACCGATGGGATCGCCCTCGGAACACTCGCCCGAGGTGGATTGGGACGAGGCGTCGGAACTGCGCGCGCTGGCGTCCAAGCGCTTCTCCGAGCGTGCGGCGCAATCGGCGTTCGTGGACGAGGCTTCCCGTCAAGAGCTGGGGCGGGCCGTGATCATGGAGGTCGTCCAGGAGGCGACGGAGGCGCGCTTCGCCGTCCACGGCTCGGTCAGTTCCGCCACTGCGCAGGACGCCCTGGCGCAGGCGGTCTTCGATCTGATGTTCGGGCTCGGCCGGTTGCAGCCCTTGGTGGATCGGGCGGACGTCGAGAACATCATCGTCGTCGGACATGACCGGGTGTTCCTGGACCTGGTGGGCGGCGAGAAGGTGCCAGGGCCGCCGGTGGCGGCGTCTGACGAAGAGCTGATCCAACTCCTGCAGGACCTGGCCTCCAGGGCCGATCCGCCGCGCGTGTTCTCGGACGCCAATCCGGATCTCCACTTGAACCTGGCTGGCGCTCGCCTGGCGGCGTCCGCGTTCGTCACCCATCGGCCGAGCGTGGTGATCCGAAGGCACCGCCTGGTGCGCATCAGTCTCGACGACCTCGTGGGCCTGGACACGGTGAGCCCCTTGCTGGCGTCGTTCCTCGCGGCGGCGGTGAAGGCTCGGTTGTCGATCGTGGTCTCGGGCCAACAAGGCGACGGGAAGACGACCCTGCTGCGTGCCTTGTGTGCCGAGATCGGCCCGGAGGAGGTGCTCGGCACCTTCGAGACCGAACGGGAGCTGGGTCTGGAGCAGTTGGTCGACGAGCACCCCGTCGTGTTCTCGTGGGAGGCGCGTCCCGGTTCGGGCGAGCGAGGTCCCGATGGGCGTCCGGTGAACGAGTTCACCTTGCAGGACGGCATGCACGCCTCCTTCCGGTACGCGCTCGACCGTCAGATCGTGGGCGAGGTCCGCGGACGCGAGGTCGCGCAGATGATCATGGCCATGGAGTCGGGTTCCGGCTCGCTGTCGACGACGCACGCCGCGTCGGCGTCCGACACGATGGAGAAACTCGTCAGCTGCGCGATGCAGTCCGGCGAGTTCACCCGCGACTCGGCTGTGATGAAGCTGGCCCGTTGCCTTGGGCTGGTTGTGCAGCTGCGGTCCATGTACGTACGAGGCCGTGACGGTTCGGTCCGCAAGCGGCGTGTGGTCGACGAGGTGCTGGCGATCACGCCTGGCGAGGAGTCTGCTGGCTACGCCGCGACCACCGTCTTCCGCCGTGACCCCGACGGCCCGGCTGTCGCGTTCGTGCTGCCCGATCACCTACGGATGCTGACCGGCCACGGGTTCACGGCGAACGAGTTCCTCCTGGAGGCGCAGCGGCACGGAGGTGTCGCATGAACCCGCTCGTTCCCGCGCTGGTGAGCGTCCTCGGGGTCGGTGGCGTGATGGGGCTGGTGGCAGGCCTTCGGCGAGTGCCGGTCACGACGGCCGCCCCGAGGACGCCCCGACTCTTGACGCGGCTCGCAATCGTCCCGCGCCGCGTCCTGGTCTCCGGTCTGCTGGCGGCGGTGGCCGGTGTGCTGGTGGCCTTGCTGTCGGGCTGGGTGATCGCCATTGTGCTCTTCCCACTGGCGGCGATCGGCCTACCGGTGCTCCTTGGAGTCTCGGACGAGTCCCACACGATCGAGCGCCTCGAAGGCCTGGCTGAGTGGACGCGCAACTTGGCCGGCGTGATCACCGTGGGAGTCGGTCTGGAGGGCGCCTTGGTGGCCACGCTGCGCACGACACCCGACGTCATCCGTCCGGAGGTGACGACCCTCGTGAGCCGGATCCGGTCTCGGTGGAACACAGCCGAGGCGCTGCGCGCGTTCGCCGACCAGTTCAACGACTCGACCGGTGACCTGGTGGCAGCCACTTTGATCCTCGCGGCGCAGAAGCGGGCTGATGGCCTCGCCCAGATCCTGTCCGGCCTGGCCGAGTCGGTGTCCGCGGAGGTCGCCGCCCGGCGTCATCTGGAGGCCGACCGCAGCAAGCCGCGCCAGACGGCGCGGATCGTCACGATCATCACCGTGGTGTGCCTGGTGGGGATGGCCGCCACCGGCCAGTACCTGGAGCCCTACCGCTCCCCGCTCGGGCAGGTCGTGCTGTCGGTGCTCCTCGCGCTTTACGTCGTCGGCCTCGTGGTCATGCGACGCATGGCGCGGGTCAAGCCGCTGCCCAGACTCCTAGCGTCCGGGGACCCGTCATGACCGGCCTCCAGCTCGCGGCTCTGACTGGCCTGCTGCTCGCCACGAGCGTTCTGTGCGCGGTGTGGTGGCTCACGCCGACCGTGCCGGCGCTCGGGCCTGCACTGGATCGGCTGACCGGCGTGCCGTCGGCCCCCACCTTCGTCACGGGCGGCGTGGACACCCAGGATCGAGTGGGCGCCTGGGTCGCGCGCTGGCTGCCGAGGTGGGTGTGGATGACGCCGGTCAAGGAACTGACGCTGCTGCGCCGGACTGAGGCCAACTTCTACGGCGAGAAGCTCATCCTGGCGGCGATCGGACTGGTGGCACCCCCGCTGCTATCGACGCTGTTCAACTGGTTCGGACTCAGGTTCCCGATCGCGGTCCCACTGGCTGCGTCCTTGGTTGGCGCGCTCGGGCTGTTCGTGCTGCCCAACCTGGACATCCACGGCAAGGCGAAGGCGGCGCGCCTCGAGTTCAACCACGTGTTGACTGGCTTCATCGACTTGGTGGCCCTCGAACGTCGCGCCGGTTCGGGGCCCCGTCAGGCGCTGGAGAACGCGGCACGCGTCGGCCGCGGCCAGTGGGTCTTCGACCGGCTGGCCGAGGGCTTCACCCAGTCCAGCGTCGACGGCCGCCCGCCCTGGGACGTCCTTCGCGCCATGGGCGACGAGCTGGCCCTGCCCGAGCTCGACGATCTGGCCAACATCATGGCCTTGGCCGAACAGCAGACGATGCCCGTCTACCAAACCCTGCGGGAACACAACCGAGCGCTGCGAGTGGCGCTCCTGACCGACGAGCAGGCCCGTGCCAACGCCGCCTCCGAACGGCTCACCATCCCTGCGACCATGCTGGCGATCGTCTTCATCGCCATCCTGCTGGGGCCATCCCTGATGACCCTGATGAGCAACACCTGACCCCAAAGGAAGAACCCCTTCAGGAGAGGAAACCCCACCATGATGCTCAACCTGTACGTGGAGAGCCAGCTCATGCGCCGCGACCTCGAGTCGTGGCTGGCCAAGCAGCGCGAACGAATGCTCGCCGAGGACGGCATGTCCGAGACCATCCAGAACGTCCTCTGGGCGATCTTCGCCATCGCCATCGTGGGGATCGTCGCCGCGATCATCCAGGCCTACGTCGTCGGCAAGGCCGGCGAGATCCGGTAGGCAACGACCATGTGGCGGTCCAGGGCCAGCAGGTGGCGAATGCGAGGTGAGCGCGGGTCGTCATCGGTCGAGATGGTGATCGCGCTTCCCATCGTGCTCACCGTGCTGTTCCTGGCCGTCCAAGCCGGCACGTGGTTCCACGCCCGGTCGATCGCCCTTGCATCCGCCCAGTCGGGCGCACGCACCTCGGCGATGCTCAACTCCTCGCTGGAGGCGGGGTTGTCGAGCGCGAGGTCCTTCGCAGCCGACGTGGGAGGGACGACGCTCACCGGCGTCACCGTGACCGGAGACAGGACGGCGACCAGCACCACCGTGACGGTGACCGGCCACAGCGTCCGGCTCGTGCCGTTCATGGACGTCACCGTGTCCCAGTCGGCCACCCTGCCGGTCGAGAGGTACACGCGATGAAGCCGCGAGTTCACGAATCCCGACGATGCCGGAGCGCCTGCTTCCAGGCTCGGCGCTGCGCCGCCGATGAGCGCGGTTCGGCGGCGATCGAACTCGTCTTGTTGGTGCCCGCGCTCATGCTCCTCCTGCTGTTCGCCGTGGCCGGCGGTCGGGTGGCCATCGCCCATGGGAGCGTCCAGCAGGCAGCCGCGGACGCCGCGCGCGCGGCGTCCATCGCGCGCACTGCAGGCGCCGCCCAGACGTCGGCGGTGGCGGCGGCACGAGCCACCCTGGCCAACCAGGGACTGACCTGCGCCTCGATGACGGTGATCCTCGACGCCGCAGGCTTCGCCAAACCGGTGGGCACCCCGGCGAGCGTCGCGGCGACGGTGAGCTGCACGGTGGAGCTGTCGGAGCTCGCACTGCCCGGCCTGCCGGACAGGCTCGTCAGCGCGACGGTCACGAGTCCGCTTGATGTGTTCAGGGGGCGATGATGCGCCATCACGATGAGCGCGGTTCGGTCACGGTGTGGGGGGTGTTGGTCGCGCTGGTCATCACCATGGTGATCGGCATCACCGTCGATCTGACCGGGCAGGTAAACGCCCAGCAGCGCGCGCACGACCTCGCCCAGCAGGCGGGGCGAACGGCCGCGAACCAGGTGCAGGCCGGGCAGATCATGCGCGGCCAATCCCCGCAGATCGACACGGCAGCCGCCCGGACGGCCGCGGCGGCCTACCTGCATGCCGCCGGCGTCGAGGGCAGCGTGAGCATCACCGGACCGACCACCCTGTCGGTGCACGTCAGGATCGTCTACCAGCCGAAGTTCCTCGGGACGGCCGGCATCGGGCCCAAGACGGTCAGCGGCGACGCCACCATCCTGCTGTCGCGTGTCGTGAACGGAGCTCCCCGATGAACACACCGCCTCGTCACCCTCGTCTGATCGGATTAGCCGCCTCCGTCGCGCTGTTTGCCCTGCTCGTGGGGCTGCCGACGGTGCTGTTGGCCCTCGGGTGGGGCCCGACGCCGTCCGGTCTGGAAGGGTGGTTGGCGGCGCTCACCAGCCCGGATGACGGCCACCTGACCGTGTTGATCTTGAAGGGCGCGGCGTGGGTTGTATGGGGACTGCTCGCAGTCACGATCCTCACGGAGGCAGTCGCAGCCCTCCGAGGTCTGGAGGCACCCAAGCTGCCCGGGCTCCGGTGGTCCCAGGTGCCGGCCCGCCGGCTCGTGACAGCAGCGCTGCTCCTGTTCATCGCGGTGCCCGCCACGGGGATCGAGACTGCATCCGCAGTCCCGGACAGCCCGAGCCCGGTGGCCACAGCGACGGCCAGCGTGGAGCCCGCGCCGTCCGCGTCCGTGGGAACGCCGTCCACAGCCACCGCGCTCGTCGAGATTGCCCCCGCACGCCTCACTCACACGGTCAAACGAGGTGAAACCCTGTGGTCGATCGCTGAGCACCACCTGGGGTCCGGGAACCGCTACCCCGAGATCCTCAAGCTCAACAACGATCTCTTGAAGGGCAAGCCGCAGTTCCTCAGACCGGGCTGGGTGCTGACCCTGCCCGCAGCGGCGCAGGCCGACGCCGGACAGGCCTTGGTAGCGAGCGACCGCGCGCATTCCCGATACACCGTGGTCAAGGGCGACACGCTCAGCGAGATCGCACAGCAGTACCTCGACGACGCTGAGGCGTGGCCACGGATCTTCGAGGCCTCTCGGGGGATTCCGCAGCTGGACGGCCGTCGCCTGACGGACCCTGACCTCATCCTCCCCGGCTGGCACCTGCTCATCCCGTCCGCAGTGGAGGCAACGCCCGAGCTGCCAACCTCTCCGGAACCCGAACGAGCCGGGCCGACATCCCAGAACTCGCCGTCGTCGCCGGACGCCTCCGCTCCGCCCACGACCCCCACCCCGACACCCGTGGCCGAGATGTCGCCTGCGACCGAGGGGGCTGTCCCTGTTCCAGTCGCCCCATCGAGCGCCCCGGCGGCGCCCTCGCCGTCTGTCTCGGCGACGGTGGCCTCGGACGCGAGCAGCGACGAGAAGCCTGTGAGTGGGGCGTCCGATCGGGACGCCGAGGCGCCGGCCCCGTGGTTGCTGGTCGGGCTCACCGGTGCGGGTGGGGTCCTCGCTGCTGGGCTGTTGGCCGCCCTGCGTCAGCGCAGGAGGGCTCAGTTCCGTGCCCGTCGGCCGGGGCGGACGATCCAGGCGCCGCCGCCGGAACTGATTCCGGTGGAGAAGACCCTGATGACGGAGGGGCAGGCCGCGACGCCCACGCTGCTGGCGATCGACCAGGCGCTCAAGCTGCTTGCCGTGTCCGGCGAGGACCGCGTCGTGCCGCCCCAACTCGTGGCTGTCCAGCTCCTGCCGGGCGAGGTAGCCGTTCAGCTGGTCGAGCCTGTCACGCTGGCACATCCGTGGCGCCCGGACCCGGCCGACGGTCGTCGATGGCTGCTGGCCGCCGGCTCACATGACCAGGAGTCGACCGCCCGGTCTGCCTATCCGCAGCTCGTATCCGTGGGACTGGACGACGATGGCGCGACGTGGCTGGTTAACCTCGAACAACTCGGCACGATCAGCCTGGCCGGTGACCCGACCTACGCCGCCGACTTCGCTCGCTATCTGGCGGCCGAGATTGCCGTCAACCCGTGGGCGCGCCAGGTTCAACTCGACTGCATCGGGATCGCGCCGGAGGCCGTGCCGCTCGACCCGGCGCGCATCCGCCACCACCGTCTCGAGGACCCCGCACCGCTGGACGCCGCGATCGCTGCGGCCGGGGCGACCATCGACAAGTGCGCCGACCATGAGGTGACCGCTACCGCCGGCCGCGTCGACGACTTGGGCGGCGACGTGTGGGAGAGCTGGCTCGTCTTGGTGAACGGGGCGCTGTCGAGTAGCTCGCTCGACCGGCTGCTCGCCCTCGTCGGGGATCATTCGGTGCGGACCGGCACGGCCGTCGTCATGGTCGCCGACACTGAACCCATCCGTGGCTTGGGCGTTCGGCTGACCGGGCAGGGGCGGGTGCTCATCCCGTCGCTCGGCCTCGACCTGATCGCCAACGGACTCACCCCCGCCGAGGCCAAGGGCTGCGCGCTGCTCTTGGCTCACGCCGACCTGCTCGACGACGTCGAGATGCCGAGCGACGGCGACGACGGTTGGCGTGAGTACGTGGACGCCGCCGGAGCGATCCGTGACGAACTCGTGCTGCCCCGCGACACTGACCACGACTCCGAGCCCGGGGCGACGGTGGTTTCAGCCCCGGACGCCGAGGTCCTCGACGTGGCCGCGACCATCGCGGACGACCTGCAGCAACTCTCTCCGCACGTGCCCGACAAGGTCCGGGCTGCTGTCGAGGCCGCCGACCCGGGTCTGGACGCCGACCTGGCGGCCTGGGCTGCCGGCACCCGCCCGTACCTACGGCTCCTTGGTCTCATCCAGGCGCGCACCGGGACGACTGGCAAGCCCACGGCGGTGGCGAAGCGCAAGGCCTTCTACACCGAGCTTCTGGCCTTCCTGGCGCTGCACCCCCAGGGCGTCACGATCGATCAGGTCGTCGATGCGTTCGGCTCCGACGCCACCCAGATGAGGGTCCACCTCTCGAAGGTGCGAAGCTGGCTCGGCGTCGATCCCACGACTGGCGCGCAGTACCTCCCCGAGGCGACCAAGTCCCCGGCCGGGATCGCCCGAGGCATGGGCATCTACCAGCTGGTCGGCGTCCTGGCCGACATCGACCTGTTCCGTCGGCTCCGGGCTCGCGGACAAGCGCGCGGCCCCGAGGGCCTTGTCGACCTTCACGCGGCGTTGGAGCTCGTGACCGGGGAACCCTTCACCGCACAACGAGGACGCGGATGGGCTTGGCTCGCCGACGGCGTCCGCATCGATCAGCACATGGTGTGCGCCGTGGTCGACGTGGCCCACACGGTCACCATCGCCGCACTTCACTCGGGCGATCTTGCGCTGGCCCGCCGCGCCTCCGAGACAGCGCTGGGCGCGGCCCCGTACGAGGACACGCCGAGGCTCGACCTCGCGGCCGTCGTTGCCGCCGAGGGGGACCGGCAGGCTGCCGAACGCATGCTTCGGGACGACGTCAGTAACCGCGCCGACGACGGCGACGCACCGGATGACCTGCCCGCCCGCACCGCCGAGCTCGTCTCCCGTCCGCCTTGGCAGCGGAGAGGCCGCGTCGCCTGAGCTGAACGGGCGAGCATCAGGCTCTGTGGAGCGTTCATGGCGCTGTGCGGTGGCATCATTGTCCGCCCAAGACATTGGCGATGCGGGGTCTCAGGAACGCCCGTGCTCGTGCGGATGTGGGGGTAGGCACCGCGCCCCTTTGGCCGGGAACCTCCAGCGGGTCTTGCCCACTTGCCGGACGCCGCCAGATGACGTTGACAACAGCACCCGTCTCATTAGCTCAGCGGGCTGGCATCACCGGGCCAGAGATCGGGGACTGGGGACGGCGCAAGTTCCGTGCGCTCCTATCGGTAGGATCTTGAGGTGTGAGCGAATCAGCCGGGAAGCACGTCTTCGTCTCTTACGTTCGGGAGGACTCTGAGCAGGTCGACCAGCTCTGCGCCGTCCTCGAAGGAAGCCGGATTCCTTACTGGCGAGATCGGACGTCCCTCGGTCCCGGGGACGCCTGGAAAGCGAAGATCCGCGATGCGATTCGCGAGGGCTCTTTGGTGTTCCTTGCGTGCTTCTCAGATAATTCAAGAGCGAAGCTGAAGTCGCATATGAATGAGGAACTCACTCTAGCCGTCGAAGAGTACCGCAAGATGCCGCCCGGGCGGACCTGGCTGATCCCCGTGCGGTTCGACGAGGGCGACGTACCTGAATGGGACCTGGGTGCTGGCAGGGTACTCAGTGATCTGAACTACGTCGATCTGTTCGGCTCGGCCATCGCCCCCCAGGCGGCCTCGCTGGTCACCACGATTCACGGCGTCATGGGGGATAAGCAACTGGGGGCGGCGCAGACTCTGGAGGCCGTGGAGCGTGCTGTCGCATCCGATCGGATCGAGGTCGTCAAACGGCTGACCAAAGACATGGTCCTGGATCCACAGCGACGAATCCAGCTCGACGATCTCGTTGGACAAGAGGTTCAGCGAGTGCTGCTGGCGATTTCCGACAGTGTGCGACTCCAGGGGCCTCTCGAGGGTTCGGGCGAAGATCAAACAGTCCAGGTTGCTGAGTCAGCCCAAGACTTCTGGGCCTCGGTCGCGCCGTTCTGCGCTTCACTGCAGGTGGCGGCACGATGGGCGTCGCCGGACTCCCTCTCTCCTTGGGCCATGGCGATCAAGTCATTCGTCGAGTCCGCCAACAAGAGCGCTTCCGGAGTCCCTGCCCTGGTCGAACAGCGTCACTTACCCGGGATGGTCACCGCCATGACGGCCGGACTTGCATGTGTGGCCCAGGGGAAGTGGGAGAACCTGCGTGTGCTTCTTGCAGAGCAGACGGTCCAGGACCGCTATCAACCCACACGATTGCCGTTACTGGAGGCATCTGACCCCTACGCACCGTTCGGCCGCGCGGAGTTGGTCCCCCACGCCCTCGCGCATTCCGCGGTTGATGGCCTCGGACTGCGTGACGCTCTCGAGGACTTCACGGCGAGGAAGAAAGGCAAGTACTACACGCCCGTCGCTGAGTGGCTACATCACATCCTGAGGCCGTTGTTCATGGATCAACTGCCTCAACAGGATTCCTATGACGCCGAGTTCGATCGGGCGGAGGTCATGCTTGGGTTGTTGTCGACGGACGCGATTCTGACTCGATTGTCAGCCGCAGCCAACGATCGTGTGTTTGGTCGATCTCGCTGGTTCGGCCGCTCCATGTGGCGCTCCAAGCACAGTCATGGGAACCCCATCGAGGACTTCAGCCAAGAACTCGCGACGCAGGGCGAGATGTGGGCTCCGCTGCGTGCTGCTCTGTTCGGGGGAAGTCAGGACCGCGCGCGGGCCGCCATCGACAAGTATCGCGCCGACTTCACGGAGTGGTCGCGCTCCATGTGGTGACGGAGTCTTGCACTCACTGCCCATAACACTCGTCTGCGAGGCCCTGAACCGCCCAGCGTGTCCGGAGACGTCGCCGCCGAGAGGGGCCCGAGTTGCGGACTGCGGTAGCTCGGGGCTCACTTCCGTCGACGGTTTGGCGTGGTCTTCGGCCTCCATTTCGTCGGCTTACTAGTCGGGGTCCTAGGAGGCTTCCCAGCTCCGGGAGGCGTGGAGGGTGCCAGCTGTTCTCTGGGAACGAGGGCTTCGATGAGTAGCGGAAGGGACGCGCCGAAGAACAGGAACGTCACCCCAAGTCGCAAGTCGGGGCCGACCGTAGTTCGATTGTCGACGAAAGTCGCGCTAGTGGCGATGGGTCGGTTTGAGTCCCAGATGGTCAAGTTTCCCCACCGCGCATCGTCGACATCAGGGGTGGTTCGGGCAACGCTGATCACGTTTGACTCGTGGATACCACCTGAAACCATGAAGTGCGCGGCTCTTGGTGCGTACCAATCGTTCGGAACGGCGGCTGGATGCATCTGCGGATTCACAGCGAACAACTCGATCCACGGCTCTTCCAAGAAGACGACGCCACCGTCACGCTCCCAGCCCTGCGCCGGCGAAGTCGACAGGACACTGGGCATCGTGAGTTCGTATCTGCCGGCCACCTCTACCAGAGGCGACTGGTCCGGACTGCCGATGAGGCGCTGGCCCTCAAGCAACTCGATCTCGAACCACTGGTACTCGGTACCTGCGAACTCCCCGCGCACGGACGGGGCGTCCCTGGCATCCCCGCTCGCCTCTTGGTCGACGATCTGCGCGCCATCAAGTTGTGCATCACCGGTCAGCAGCACGTACCAGAGTGAGGCGTTGGTGCCGTGTACGGGACCTTCGTCTGCTCGCGGCATGATCGAGATCAGCCCGCCGCGGGCTTGCGCGAGCGACTCTGTGGAGGGTGGCTCATAGGCGACTCTAGCGCCGATGCTGACTTCTGACTCGCCGGGAATGACGATCACGGCACCGTCGAATTCTTCCGGTGCGCCGCTGCCGAAGAGTACAGGCCAACCGATAACGAGTCCGATCGCGGCGAGAGCGGCAGCGAGAAGTAGCCGGATCCGATCGGCCCGTCTGCCTTTCACTTCTCACATCCTTTCCCAGAGGTGGGGCTACTAACTCGTGTTCGGACACGGCCTTCGACGACCAAGCGCCACACGCCGAGCAAGAGCCTCCCGTGCACACCCTAGTGTTCTACGGTCCGCTGGACCCGCAGCTGATGCACCCGCTCACAACCGGCTGCGGAACCCCACAACGCCCGTCGCCGATCGTCAACAAGGCCTGCGGCATGCATCCGCGAATCCAGGATCGTTTCGACCCCACCCTGGAGTGCATCAGGCGGCACGATGCGGGCGAATCGAGCCCGCTTGGTGAGACCCTTGGCCGGTACTCAGGCTTCTTCGGACTGTTCGGCAGCTTCACCGACTACGTGGACTCCTCTCACCTGCAGGACCTCGTGCGGGAGGACGGCACGATTGCGTCCTCCACTACTTCGACGACTTCCGTAGGCTCGCGCTGCCGCAGGGTCTTCCCGCCGACGTGACGTACCGCGAGGAGACCTTCGTGTTCGTCGCTGCTCGCAACCGCCTGATCGCAGCATCCTTGGAGGACACCGCTGACGGCGCGCCCGCCAGGCGACGTCCACGCAGCCCTCGGTGCTGCTCCGTCCAGCCACGCGAGGACCTCAGCCGGTCGTCCGGCGTCACGCAGTCGGCGGAGGATCTCCCGGTAGTACGGGTGGTCACCTCCTGACAGCAGGGCGACGGCCCGTTCGATGTCGCCGTTGTGGTCGGCCAATTCCAGCAGCATGCGGTCGGTCTCGTTGCGGTAGGGGTCTGCTGCCGGTCCGCCGCCGCCCAAGGCCGCGACACTCGCGCGGTAGGCGTCCCAGGCGGGCTCGTCGAAGGCGTGGGCCACGGCGTCTCTAGCGCGAGGGACGGCCAGCCGCCGTACTCGACCCGGAAGCCGACCACCCAGCCGGCGAGGCTGACCGGGTCCGGGTGGCCTGCGACCGCGCGCCCGAACAGCGTCGACGCCCGTTCGGCCTCCCCGAGCAGGGCGTCGGCGTTGTCGGCGTCCCGTGCCAGGTCGCCCAGTCGGGTGAGTAGGTGCTGGAGTACTCGGCGCACCACGGGGTGGGCGCCGTCGTCGAGGTGCCGCTCCAGTTCGTCGACGGCCTCCTCGACCGTTTGGATGCCGTCGTCGACGTCTTCGTAGAAGGGGTCGTGGTAGTCGAGGTCGACTCCGGCCAGCGCACCGTCCACGGTCACCAGGAGTTCGGAGGCGGTCGGTTCGTCCTCGGGTGTGGCGCGCAACTGCAGCGATCGCATGGCCTCGGGGCTGTACCCCGCCATCTCGAGTACCAGCGACTGCAGCGCATCACGGTCCATCGAGCGCAGGAACCGCTCGATGTCTGGCGTGATCGGATACCGCACGCCGCCGGGCCCGATCACGTTCTTCACCCGCTGATTATCGCGAACCTTTCCGCACGTGGCCGGTGTGGCCGCGTGGTTGCTTCCGTAAAGGGCCAGGCCGACTTCTCACGCGCTAGCGCATCTCCAGCCTCAGGCCGGGCGTGTCAGGGGCTACGCGGGGCAACATAGGGCCGACTAGGCGCTTTGGTCGGTGTTGGCCGCGTCGTGGGTCGCGGTTCGATGCCGCGAAGCCCTGTGGACTACGAAAGGAACAACGTCCGATTGGTGATCTTCCCGCATACCCACGCGGAAGGACCACGGCCATGAACATCACCGAGATGTTGGGTTTGCAGGACGAGCGGATGGAGTCCGTCGTCAAGGATCACTGGGCGGGATGGGTCGCCTTCGAGCCACAGTTGGGGGTCGTTGACGACCCCGCCGGGCTGGACGCCTGGCGACGAGCGGTCGATCCCGCGGTCGCCAACGGCGTCCTGCTCGGCCTGGCTCGGTTGGCGGCCTTCGACGGCGCCGACGATCGGGAGGCGGCGCAGGTGCTCGCGTGGCTCCTCCTCCCGACCGCCCTGCGCGTCCGCCGACGGTTGGGACTGGCTGACGATCGAGTCGACGAGGCGCTGGCCGCCCAGCTGTGGGTGGAGGTCCGCGGGCTGCCGTGGCGGCGTCCGCACTGGGTGGCCGCGAAGGTCGCCGGCCAGTTGCGTGAAGGGGTGCTGCTGGACTGCGGGGCACCCACGCACCACATGCCCCACCGGCTCGCGACCGTCTCGCTGGGCCCCGTCGACCCGGCCGACGATCGGCTCGTCGAAGACGACGACCCGGCAGTCGAGTTGGCCGAACTGCTCGCCTGGGCCTGCGCCGAGGACGTCATCACCGACGAGGACCGCGAGCTGCTGGTCAGTCTCATCGAAGCCGCGAAGACCCTCCAGGCCGATGGCCACGCCCGCGAGGGCGGAGTGGCCGGCCTGTCGAGCCGCCAGCTCAGCGCCGTCGTGGCCCAGGAGTGGGGCGTGTGCGCCCGGACCGTGCGGCGTCGCACCGCTCGCTGTGTGGCGGCCCTCAGCGAAGCCGCCGGCGAATACCTGAACGCCGTGGGCTGACTGTCCACCGATGACGGGTGCGGCCCGTTAGGGATGGCGGAGGTGATGCCGAGATGACCAGCACCCCGGCCGAAGTGGCCGCCCTGTTGAAGATCGCGGCCATGGAGCCGGAGACCCTGGATGACCTGGACGGCTGCCTGCGCAGGCTCCGCGACGTGCAGAAGGCCAGACGCGAGCTGGCCAAGGTGCCCCCGGCCATGCTCTTGTCCGGGCTGCTGGATCGGCGGCCTCGGGGCGGTGACCCGTCGTGACCGCGCACAGCGTTGCCGAACTGCGAGAGGCCTGGCGCGCGATCGAGGCGGGCGAGTTCGCCCACGGGCCCCGGTCCGCGCCCACCGCCCCGGGAACTGCGACAGTCTGGACGGCGGCGCCAGGTGAACGGGTGGTCGCCGTCGTTGGCTGCGCCGGAGGAGTGGGGGCATCCACGGTGGCGCTCGCGCTGGCCACCGCGACCGGAGCGCCGGCGCGGGTGGTGGAATGCTGCCCGCCGTTGGCCTCCGGCTTCTCGGCCGCAGCCAACGCCGAACTCGGCACCGAGGGCCCTTGGCGCCGCGGCAGTCGTGGCGCCGTCCTCCTGGAGCGCCCCATCACCAGCGACGCGACCGTGCCGGTTCCGACCGAGTCGTCGGTCGAGTGGACGGTCGTGGACACCAACTGGACGACCGTGTCAGGCATGGGCGCCGGGTGGCTGGGGTCAGTACTGCGAACGCTCGACGACGTCGTCCTCGTCACGAATGCGAGCCTGCCCGGGGTCCGCCGCCTGGAGTCCTGCGCCGAACTCCTCGGCCGCGACGCGCTCGGGGTGGTCGTGGGACCCACGGCCAAGCGCTGGCCGCGGCCGATCAAGGTCGCCGCCGCCGAGATGCCCGCACGAGTGCACCTGACCGACTTCCCGCTCGACTCACGCCTGCAGGTCACCGGCATGACTCCCGACCCGTTGCCCGCCCCTCTGCTCAAGGCGGCCAAGAACGTCCTCGCCCTCCTCCGAAAGGAACCGACATGAACCCGCTGATCCTCCCGCTGAAGATCTGCCCGGTGGCTCCCACGGGCGTCGCCGCCTACACCGACCAGATCTCGGGCATGGTCCTGTGGTCGGTGCTGTGGCTGTTCGGCATCGCGGCTCTGGTGTCCGTCGGGGCGATCCTCGTCGGACGTGCCACGCACTCCCCGCACCTCTCGAAGGGCGGCATCATCGGTCTCGCCGGCGTCCTGGTGCTCGCCGTGGTGCTGATGGGCGGCTACGGGATGCTCAACGGCATCCTCGGCGACGGCTGCGTCGGCTGATGTTCCGCCGTCGCCCACCCGTCCCGGCGAGCTCGGCCGAGGTCGTCCCGCTCTCGCGCACTCAGCTGATGGGCGTCCTCGCGGGGCTGCTCCTGGTGGGCGGAGTCCTGCTGTACGGGCTGGGCTACACCCTGGTGTCCAGCTTCTCGGCGGGAACCGCGCCCGACGGCGTCAGGAGCAACCCTCATGCGGATGCCGACCCTGCCCAGCGGCGAGACCTCATTGCTGCCGCGCCGATGGCGACGGTGGCCCAGGACGCCGGCCTGACTCCGGGGGTGGCGATCGCCCTGCCTCCCGCGATCAGGCTTCCCGCCGCCACGACCGTCGGCGGCAGCGGTGTGCCGTCCGGCTACCCGCGCACACCCCAGGGCGCGGCCGCCCAGTTGGCGGCCATCGAGGTGCGCGTGCTGTCCGCGATGTCGCTCCCGTTGGCCACCGAGGTCTACCGCGACTGGGCGATGCCCGGCGGTGTCGGCGCCGCGGACTGGTCGCAGACCCTCAACGTGCAGTCGTTCCTGACCCACGCCCGGCAGTCGTCGAACCAGTTGGACCCCGGAACCCTGGTCAGCGTCACCCCCGCGGCCATCCAGATCAAGGGGACCGACGGCCCTGACTGGGTGGTCGCGTGCGTGCTGCTCGACGTTCGCGCCGCGCTGAAGGCGGAGGCCCGCATGGGCTACGGCACCTGCGAGCGCATGCAGTGGACCGGCGACCGCTGGCTGATCGGCCCCGGCGCCCCACCCGCCCCGGCCCCGTCGACCTGGCCTGGTTCGGACGCCTCCGTCGAGGCCGGCTGGCAGCCGGTCGCCTCCAACTGAAGGAGCTGCCATGCCCATCGATCCGTTCGGCCTGCTCGGCTCGGCCATCGCCAACGTGGTGACCGACAGCCTGACCGCGGCCATGCTCGCGCTGTGGAACGCCGGCCTGTGGGTGCTCCGGGCGGTCCTCGAACTTGAGGACGCGATCCTCACCCCGAGCCTCGGCGAAGACGGACCGGTCGGCCAGCTGTACGCGACCACCTTCTGGATCGCCCTCGCCCTGGTCGGGATCCTCATGCTCGTCCAGGTCGGCGTCGCCCTCGGCAAGCGGGACGGGCACAGCATCGGCCGGCTCCTCGTCGGCGCCGCCCAGTTCGGGTTCGTGTGGTTCGCGTGGGTGGGCTACGGCGTCACCCTGGTCGCCGCCTGCAGCGGACTGACCAAAGCCCTCATGCAGTCACTGCTCAACGTCACCCGCTGGAGCG
>WBZS01000419.1_pt1 | contig 57137 bp, 53 predicted proteins | sample 5204201 | NCBI WGS metagenome assembly WBZS01 (sample SAMN12344357, study PRJNA552823) | activated sludge metagenome | biome: Activated sludge suspended growth; feature: Nitrification reactor; material: Wastewater; isolation source: activated sludge from nitrification reactor of wastewater...
TCAGACGGTAGAGATTGTCCTGGATCGCCGCCTCGACCTCCGAATCGAGCGCCGAGGTCGCCTCGTCGAGGATGAGGATCGGCGCGTCCTTCAGCATCACGCGGGCAATCGCGACGCGCTGGCGCTGGCCGCCCGACAGCTTCACGCCGCGCTCGCCCACATGCGCATCGTAGCCCTTGCGGCCCTTCTGGTCGCAAAGCGTGGCGATGAAATCATGCGCATGGGCCTTGCGCGCCGCCGCGATCACTTCCGCCTCGCTGGCGCCGGCGCGCCCGTAGAGGATGTTGTCGCGCACCGATCGGTGCATCAACATCGGCTCCTGCACGACGACCCCGAATTGGTCGCGCAGCGACGCCTGTGTCAGCGTCCGGATGTCCTCGCCGTCGAGCAGGATGCGCCCGCCCTCCACGTCGAACAGGCGCAGCGCCAGATTGACCACCGTCGTCTTGCCCGCGCCCGAACGTCCGACCAGGCCGACCTTCTCGCCCGGCCGGATCGCGAGGTTCAGCGAATCGATGACGCCCTCGCCCTTGCCGTAATGGAAACGCACACCCTCGAAGCGGATCTCGCCCCTTGCGCGGCCGATGTCGCGCGCATCGCCTGCGTCGCGGATCGCCGGCTCAACGGAGATCGTGGCGATGGCGTCGGTGACGGTCGCCCAGTTGCGGATCAAGCCGTTGATGTTGAACATCATCCAGTTCGACATCTGGTTCAGGCGGAACACCAGGCCGAGCGCCACGGCGATGGCGCCCGAGGTGATGCGCCCGGCCATCCACTCGTTGATGGCGATGGCCGCGACCGCGGTCATCATCAGCGAATTGGCGATCGCCACCGCGCCGCGCACCGAAGTGATGGCGCGGGTCAACCGCCGCACCGCGTCATAATGGTCCTCGAACGCCTCGCGCACAAAGGCATGTTCGCGCCGCCCGCCATCGAATAATTTCACCGCGACGATATTGGTGAAGGCATCGACCATGCGGCCGGTCAGAACGGAACGCCGGTCGGCGGAGGCCCGACCCGCGTCTCGAACCTGCGGCAGCAACTCGCGCGCGATCCAGAGGTAGGCGGATAGCCACACCGCCATGACCGCCCCCATCTTGAGATCGAGCGTCATCAGGATCGTCGTCGCCAGCACCATGAAGGTCGCGAACGACCACAATGTCTGCAGGATGGAAGTGAGAAATTCGCCGACCGCGTCGCAGCCCTGCAGCACTTTGGTGGCGATGCGCCCGGCAAAATCGCTCTGGTAGAAGGCGTAGGGTTGTTCCATGACGCGGCGGAACGCCTGCCAGCGCGTCATGGTGTAGAAGCCCGGCACGATCACCTGCTGCTCGGCCACCGACGAGGCGATCATCGATGCGGTGCGCGCCACCAGCAGGAGGAAGGCAAGACCGGCAAGCGCCCGCCAATGGTCGGCGAACAGGTGTTCAGGGGAAGATCCGTCGAGTAGATCGATCAACCAGCCGACCGACCAGTAGAGGATCGCGTCGACCGCGCCGGCAAATCCGCCGACAACGACCAACGCCAGGAAAGGCCCCCTGGCCTGGCGGGCAAAATACCAGGCGAAGTCACGGGTCGTCTGTGGCAGCACCTCGCGGTCGGTGTCGGCGAAGGGCGGGACAATGCCCTCCGCCGCCGCCCAGAGACGTTCCCTGACGCTTCGTTCGTCCATCCCCTATTCCGCCGCCTGTTCTGCCGGATTGTCCAGCAGGAACCCGCCCGACTGCCGCTTCCACAGGTCGGCGTAGAGCCCGCCCTTGGCCACCAACTCGTCATGCGTGCCGGTCTCGACGATGGCGCCCTTGTCCATCACCACCAGCCGGTCCATCGCCGCGATGGTGGAGAGGCGATGCGCAATCGCGATCACCGTCTTGCCTTCCATCAGACGGTAGAGATTGTCCTGGATCGCCGCCTCGACCTCCGAATCGAGCGCCGAGGTCGCCTCGTCGAGGATGAGGATCGGCGCGTCCTTCAGCATCACGCGGGCAATCGCGACGCGCTGGCGCTGACCGCCCGAAAGCTTTACCCCGCGCTCGCCCACATGCGCATCGTAGCCCTTGCGGCCCTTCGCATCGGCAAGGCCGGCGACGAAGCCTGTTGCTTCCGCCCGTTCCGCCGCGCGTACCATCTCCGCCTCGCCCGCTTCCGGGCGACCGTAGAGGATGTTGTCGCGCACCGACCGATGCAGCAACGAGGTATCCTGCGTCACCATGCCGACCGCCGCGCGCAGGCTGTCCTGCGTTGCGCCGGCAATGTCCTGCCCGTCGATCAGGATACGCCCCCCCTCAAGGTCGTGGAAACGCAGCAGCAGATTGACGAGCGTCGACTTACCCGCGCCCGAGCGCCCGACAACGCCGACCTTCTCGCCCGGCCGGATGGTGAGCGTGAGGTTGCCGATAACGCCCTTGCCCTTGCCGTAGTGGAAAGACACCGCATCGAAGACGATTTCGCCCCGGGGTACTGCGAGCGTGACAGCATCGTCGCGGTCCTGCACCAGACGCGGCAGCGAAATAGTCGAGATACCGTCCTGCACGGTGCCGATGTTCTCGAACAGTGCGGTCATCTCCCACATGATCCACTGCGACATGCCCCAGATGCGCAGCACCAGGCCGATGGAAATCGCGACTGCGCCGACCGTGATGGCCCCGCCCAGCCACAGCCAGATCGCCGCCGCCGCCGTGAAGAACAGCAGCAGCGAATTAAGCGCATGCACGGCGAGGTCCACGGCCGTGATCAGTCGCCCCTGCGCATAGACCGACTGCATGAACTCGCTCATGCCCTCGCGCGCATAGTCGGCCTCGCGCCGCGCATGCGAAAACAGCTTCACCGTCTGGATGTTGGTGTAGCTGTCGACGATGCGCCCCGTCATCGTCGAGCGCGCATCCGCCTGCCGTTCGGCGACCGCCCCGAGCTTCGGAATGAAGAAACGCAGTGTCAGCACATAGGCAATGAGCCAGACGACCAATGGCATGGCCAGCCGCCAGTCGGACTTGCCGACGACGAACAGCATGCCGCCGAAATAGACCAGCACGTAGTTGAGCACGTCGGCGAGCTTGATCACCGTCTCGCGCACCGCCAGCGCCGTCTGCATCAGCTTGGTGGCGATGCGCCCGGCGAATTCGTCCTGATAGAACGCCATCGACTGCTTCAGCAGGTAGCGATGCACGATCCAGCGGATGCGCATCGGATAGTTGCCGAACAGCGTCTGGAAGGTGATGAGCGAGTGCGAGATGATCATCAGCGGGAAGATCGCAAGCACGACGACGGCCATGCCGGCGAGCTTCGACCCTTCGGTCGAGAGGAATGTCTCGCGGTTTTGCGCCGACAGCCAGTCGACGATGTTGCCGAGGAAGCCGAACAGCCACACCTCGACCACGGCGATCAGCGCGGTAAGCATTGCCATGAGGAGGATCCAGCCCCAGGCCGGCTTGGTGAAATGCCAGCAGAAGGCGACGAGGCCCTTGGGCGGCTCGGTCGGCTCGGCCGCGGGAAAAGGATCGAGGCGTTTTTCAAACCAGGCAAACATGGGCGAATCTCAACTTTCGGGCGATGGCGCGGCATTCAGGTGGCGCGCGGCGCGGAATCGATGGAAATGGGCGAATCGGGACATGGCGCGAAACCGGTTGCGGGGTAGAAGTCCCGGCGGTCTTCGCTTTGCTGTGTCCGGTGGTTCGGAAGTCGGCGAAGGCAGCCGTCAGCCGGCGGCGATTCCTGTCGGGAACCACACGCCGGGCCAGGAGAGCAGACGAATAATGGTCATCTCGGCCTCCGCGCTTCGCGTTGCAATGAACGCCCTTTAGCCGGTCTTGCGCAAATTTGCCAGACGGTACGGCCGAGCCTCCTGCCAAATGCCGCCGCCTGTGTCATATCGGCAACCCATGAATATCGCTCTCTTCCAGCCCGACATCCCCGGCAATACCGGCACCATCCTGCGCACCGCCGCCTGCCTCGACTTCCGCCTCCATGTCATCGGTCCCGCCGGTTTCGACCTCTCCGACCGCGCCTTGAAGCGCGCCGGCATGGATTATCTCGAAATGGCGGCGCTGACCCGCCACGACGACTGGCCCGCCTTCGAGGCATGGCGGAAAAGCGAGCGCCGCCGCCTCGTCCTGTTCACCACGAAGGCAGCGGAGGATTTCCGCGCCTTCGCGCATCGGTCCGACGATGTGCTGCTGTTCGGCCGCGAATCGGCCGGCGTGCCGGATCTTGTCCACGCCGCCGCCGACGCCCGGCTCCTTATCCCGATGGCGCCCGGCGCCCGCAGCCTCAATCTCGCGGTAGCGGTCGGCATGGCGGCCGCGGTCGCTGGCGATTTCCGGCACAGTTCGCTCTAAACGCCACTGCAAAGGAGGCTTCTCATGGTCACGATGATCATCGGCACGCTTGGCAGCGTTTGCGCGATGCCACCCGGGTGGCGTTGAGCCTCTTGGCCGGCAAGCTCTGGATCGCGAGTTTCGGCAGCGACAAGTACTACCTGGCGCTTTCGCATCAGGTGACGGAGGCGATCGCCGCCGCCTATCCCGGTTCTCGGGCGATCGTCCATTCACCCGATGACCTGCCGCAACACATCCGCGCCCATGCGCGAAAATTCTGGCGCGGCTACGGATACTGGCTCTGGAAGCCATGGCTTCTGCGCGCGCTGGCGGAGCGGCTGCCGGATGGCGACGTTGTTCTCTATGTCGACGGACGGACCAGCGCATCGGGCGCGCGCATCCCGTGGCTCGACCGGTTCATGGCCGATCCCGTGGCCGACCTCGTGGCCTGGCCCCTCGGCCTGCCGGAGCGCGAATGGACGACCGGCGACATCTTCGCCCTTTTCGGCCAGCCGCTCGACAGCGAGGACGCGACAGAGACGCAGTTCGCCGGCGGCCTTTTTGCCTTTCGCGTCAATGCCGCCTCGCGCCGGTTCATCGCCGACTGGCATGACGCGATGGAGGCGAATTTCCCGCTGTGCCGGGACCGGAAGTCCGTGGCGCCCAATCACGGCACGTTTCGCAAGAACCGGCATGACCAGAGCATGTTCTCCATGACGGTCAAGAAACATCGCCGCCTCGGCCTGGCGGTGCTGCTGATGGGCGAGAAGGACTGGGACGGATCGGTGCTCCCGCAGGCGCGCCGGCACCCCAGGCGGCCGGGCTGGGCCAAGAAGCTGCGCAAATGGTTGATACGCTGTACGGGCCGGCGTCTGCCTGACCGCGCGAAGGCCGATCGCCGACGCTCTCTAACGATTCCTAGTCCGCGTTCCTAAGCCTGCGCATGGTGAATTCGATGGCGTCGCCGTCGGCCACCCGCCAGCTTTCCACCTCGGTCCAGTAGGCTTCCTTCGGAAAGCGTCGCAGCCACTCGCGGGCCTTGGCACGGGCATCTTCGCGCGGCAGCAGGAAGGTCTCGCGCACGAATCCGCCGCTGCGCGGCCGCGAACGTGCCGTTTCCAGGCGCTGTTTCAGCCCGCTCAGCGATGGACGTTTCGGCGCAGCCATGGCGGCGCTCCTTGACCCTTGCGGCCAATACACTAGGGAACAAAGGCGAGTTTGGCGAATCCGCCGCGTCGCGCGCGCGTTTCGCGGGAGGGGCGCTTGGACAGACCAGAAATTCCGGCCGGGCTACCGACCGACATCGAGGAAAAGAAGTCAATCGCCACCGGTTGGTTCGAGGAGCTGCGCAACCGTATCTGCGCCGCGCTCGAGCGGCTCGAGGACGAGGTGACCGGCCCGCTCGCCGACCGGCCCGCCGGCCGCTTCGAACGCAAGCTCTGGACGCGCGACGAAGGCAAGGGCGGCGGCGGCATCATGTCGATGCTGCACGGTCGCGTTTTCGAAAAGGCCGGCGTGCACATTTCCGCCGTCCACGGCGAATTCTCGCCCGAATTCCGCAGGCAGATCCCCGGCGCCGATCAGGACCCGCGCTTCTGGGCCTCGGGCATCTCGCTCATCATCCACCCGCAGAACCCGAACGTGCCCGCCGTGCACATGAATACGCGCATGGTCGTCACCTCGCGCTGGTGGTTCGGCGGCGGCGCCGATCTGACCCCGGTTCTCGACCGGCGCCGGACCCAGGACGATCCCGATACGCGCACCTTCCATCAGGCTATGCAGTTCGCCTGCTCCAAGCACCGTGTCGCCGACTACCCGCGCTACAAGGAATGGTGCGACCAGTATTTCTATCTGCCGCATCGCAAGGAGCCGCGCGGTATCGGCGGCATCTTCTTCGACTGGCAGCACTCGTCGGAAGAACGGGGCGGCTGGCAGGCCGATTTCCGTTTCGTGCAGGATGTGGGCCGCGCCTTCCTTGTCGCCTACCCGGTCCTGGTGCGGCGCAATTTCAACGAGCCGTGGACCGTTGCCGACCGCGACGAGCAGCTTGTGCGGCGCGGTCGCTATGTCGAGTTCAATCTGCTCTACGACCGCGGCACCACCTTCGGGTTGAAGACCGGAGGCAATGTCGAATCGATCCTGTCGTCGATGCCGCCGACGGTGAAGTGGCCTTGAGCAAGGCGCCGCGCCCGTCGATTTGATCGGATCGTTTGTCTGCCGGGCTTCGGGCGCGCTATAATTCGCCGGGCGAAGAAAAGGGAGAACGCCATGAAAACGTTCCACTGCGGTTCGCTGGTCCCCGGATGCGACTGGCACACCCGTCACGAGGATGAGGCGGAAGTGATGCGCCGCGCCGTCGAGCATCTGCGCGAAAGGCATGGCGAGACGACCATCCGCGAAACCATGGTCGAGGCCATCCGCTCCAAGATTGAGGAAGCCAAGCAGGCCTGAACGCTTGCCGCTCAGGCGCCCTGGATCATCGCCAGCAACGCCTCGCGATCGAGGCTGAAGCCTGAATCCGCCCAGCGGGCGGCAAGGCGTTGCATCGTCGCCCCGAGTTCCGGTCCCGGCGCGATGCCGTGGGCAAGCAGGTCGGCGCCACGCAGCGGAAACACCGGATGCTTCCACGACCCGGCATGGTCGAGCAGCCGCGCATAGCCGACGGCTTCGGTAAACGCTTTGTCGCTTTCATGCGTCGCCGCCCGCGCCTTGGCGAGTGCCAGTCTGAGCCTGTCCGCCATCGCCTCGCGCCCATATTCGTAGAGCAGCTTGTCGAGCGTCGTATCGGCGATGGCCGCCGCCGGCGCCGGCGCTTCGGCATAGACCGCAAGGCGCGCCGCTTCCGCCTTGGAAAAGCGCAAGCGCCGGCCCATTTCGGCCAGACGGTCGCCATCGGGCGGCACCATCGCCAGCAGCCTGAGCAGCGGGTCCGGCGCCCAATCGAGCGCCTTTTCCGCCGCCACAAGCGGATGGATCGCGTCGATGCCCCAGTTCGTCGTCTCGGGCAGGATTTCAGACAGCACGCCGGACTGGCGCATCCACAGCAGCGCCCGCGTCGGGTCGGGAGCCATGAGGAGCTTCTTCGTCTCCGCCCACACCCGTTCCGCAGAAAGGCGGCCCAAGCCCTCCTTCAGCCGCGCGCACGCTTTCAGCCCGTCCGCGTCGGGCCGTCCGTCGCCATACCAGGCGAAGAAACGGAAGAAGCGCAGGATGCGCAGATAGTCCTCGCGGATGCGCGTCTCCGCATCGCCGATGAAACGCAGGCGGCGGGCGCGAATGTCCTCGACCCCGCCCACGAGGTCGATAACCGTACCGTCGCGCGTCGCATAGAGAGCGTTGATGGTGAAATCGCGCCGCTCGGCGTCCGCCTGCCAGTCGCGGCCGAAATGCACGACGGCGCGCCGTCCGTCGGTCTCGATGTCGGCGCGCAGAGTCGTCACCTCGAAGCCGCGCCCGCCAGAGACAACGGTGATCGTACCGTGCTCGTAGCCGGTCTTGACCGCCTTCAGCCCGGCTGCCTCGGCCCGCGCGATCACTTCATCGGGAAGCGCGGTGGTGGCGATGTCCTCGTCCGTCACCTTCAGGCCGAGCAGCGAATTGCGCACAGCGCCGCCGGCGATCCGCGCTTCCTCGCCATCGCCGTCGAGCGCATCGAGCACGGTCAGCAGCGCGGGATCGGACAGAAAGGAGGCGCCGGCGATCGACACGGTCATGGCCACATGCGCTCCATTGCCGAGCGGATGATGCCGGCGGTCACGCCCCAGATGTAGCGCTCGCGCCACGGTACCGTCCAGAAGAAGCGCTCGCGGCCCTCCCACACGCGGCTGCCGCGCACCCAGTTCCTGTCCGTCATCAGGAAATCGAGCGGCGTCTCGAAGGCGTCGGCCACTTCGTGCGGGTTGATGGTCAGGCTGTGGGCCGGATCGATGACCGCAAGCACCGGCACGATGCGATATCCCGAGCCGGTGAGGTAGTCCGGCAACCGCCCGACGATCTCGACCGCCCCCGCCGCCAGGCCGATCTCCTCCTCGGCCTCGCGCAAGGCCGCGTGCTCGGCGGTTTCGTCGGTATCGTCGATGCGTCCTCCCGGAAAGGCCACCTGGCCCGAATGCGAACGCAGCTGGTCGGTGCGCTGCGTCAGCAGGACGGTCGCGCCTTCCGGCCGGTCGACCACGCCGAACAAAACCGCTGCCGGTTTCAATTGCCGCCCGATGATCGCCGCCCGGGACTCCGGATTGAGCCGGTGATCGCCGTGGTCGTCGCCGTCGAATGGTCCGCTGACCAGCGCCGCGCGCCGCCGGAACTCGTCGACCCCGAACGGATTTGCCGGGCCCGGTCCTCTCATCGCGACAGCGCCTCGAGCCGCGCCGCCGGCATGATCGGGAAGAACACACCGTGCGAGCGGACCCCGAAAATGTCGGTGCCGTCGACGACGCGCGTCTCGCCGATGGCGGCCAGCTCGTACATCACCGCCCGGTTGACCAGCGCCTCCAGCCGCCCGCGCACATGCAGATAGGGTTTCAGCCCGCCGGTCTCCGCCTCGTCCTCGAAACGTAGTGGATGCTCGGGACCGGCTTCCGCCACGTCGCCGACATTAGTGCGGAACGTCAGCACCTGGCTGTCGCCCGTACCGGAAACATGCATTTCCACCGCAACGAACGGCGCGTCGACGACGCGGATGCCGACTTTCTCCACCGGCGTGACGAGGTACGTCTTCCCGTCTTCGTCCTTGCGCAGCACGGTGGAAAACAACTGCACCAAAGGCATCCGCCCGATCGGCGTACCGAGATAGAACCAGGTGCCGTCGGCGCGGATTTCCATGTCGAGATCGCCGCAGAACGGCGGGTTCCACTTGTCCACCGGTGGCAAACCCTTGCCGGCGCGGGCCGCGCGCGCGACCAGCGCTTCGAGACCCTTCTGGTCGCGCGCCTGCGTCAGCCCGGCATTCACCATGTTCGCGTCTTCGGCCATCGTCACGAAATAGTCACTGTCATCGCGCTTGTCAGCAAGGCCCTGCGAATTACCTTCGCGGAACGGAGCGGCTTGCCCGAGTCGCCGTCAGAACGGAGAATTGCCGCATGAGCGCCGCCGTCCCCGAATCCGGTCTCGACGAAAAGGCCCTCGTGGCCGCTGCCGAGCGTGCGCTGGACGACGTGTCCAAGGCGCGCGCGGCCATCGGCGAGGTGATCTTCGGCCAGGAGCAGGTCGTGGAGCGCGCGCTCGTCGCGCTTATCTCCGGCGGCCATGCGCTGCTTGTCGGCGTGCCGGGCCTGGCCAAGACCAAGCTGGTCGAAACGCTCGGCACCGTGCTCGGCCTCGATGCGCGCCGCATCCAGTTCACCCCCGACCTCATGCCCTCCGACATCCTCGGCGCCGAGGTCATGGAGCAGGACGCCGCGGGAAAACGCTCGTTTCGTTTCATTCCCGGCCCGGTCTTTGCGCAATTGCTGATGGCCGACGAGATCAACCGTGCCAGCCCGCGCACGCAGTCGGCCCTGCTGCAGGCGATGCAGGAATACCACGTTACCGTCGCCGGTCACCGCCACGACCTGCCCGGCCCGTTCCACGTGCTCGCCACACAGAACCCGCTGGAACAGGAGGGCACCTACCCCCTGCCGGAGGCCCAGCTCGACCGTTTCCTCATGCAGGTCGACGTCCTCTATCCGGAAATCGAAGCGGAGCGCCGCATTCTCATCGAGACAACCGGATCGAAGGAAGCGCGCGCCGCCAATGTCCTCTCCGCCGAACGCCTGCGCGACATCCAGGCGCTGGTGCGCAGGATGCCGGTGCCCGAGACCGTGGTCGAGGCGATCCTGAAGCTCGTCCGCTCCGCCCGCCCCGAAACCGGCGACAAGGACGTGGCCGCGATGGTCGATTGGGGTCCCGGCCCGCGCGCCTCGCAGGCGCTTGCCTTGACCGTTCGCGCCCGCGCCCTCGTCGACGGGCGCCTCGCGCCGTCCATCGACGACGTTCGCGCGCTGGCCGAGCCGGTCCTGCAGCACCGCATGGCGCTCGCCTACGCCGCCCGCGCCGATGGCCTCGGCGTGCGCGATGTCATCGCCCGCCTCGTCAAGGCGGTCGGCTGAGATGACCGCACTCGGCGCCATCACCGGCGCCGCCGCCCCGGCCGATGCGCTGGCGCGGGCGAGGGAGCGCGTGCGCTCGATCCCCGACCTACTGGTCGAGGCGCGCCGCCTCGCCAACACCGTCATCACCGGATGGCACGGCCGCCGCCAAAAGGGGGCGGGCGAGGATTTCTGGCAGTTCCGCCCCTATGCCTCCGGCGAGGAGGCCTCCCGTATCGACTGGCGCCGCTCGGCGCGTGACGAGCATACCTATGTCCGCGACCGCGAATGGCAGGCCGCTCATACGGTCTGGCTCGTCGCCGACCAGTCTGGCTCCATGCTGTTCCAGTCGCGGCTTGCCCGCGTGTCGAAGGAAAAGCGGGCACTGATCGTCGTCCTGGCGCTGGCCGAACTCCTCTCGCGCGGCGGCGAGCGCATCGGCTGGCCGGGGCTCATGCGCCCGCTTGCCGCGCGCAATGGCGCCGAGCGCCTGGCAGAACGCTTGATCCACGCCCCGGCCACCGGCGGCATGCCCGATCTTTCCTCCGTGCGCCGCTTCGCCGAGCTCGTCGTTGCCTCAGACTTTCTCGATCCGCCGGAGTCCGTCATCGCCCGCTTCGAGCCGGTCGCCGCCCGAGGCGCCCGAGGCCACCTGATCGAGGTCTGCGACCCGGCCGAGGAAACGTTCCCTTACGCCGGGCGCACCGAGTTCCGCGATCCGGAGACCGGCGACAAGCTTGTCGCTGGACGGGCCGAGATGCTGGCGGCCGACTACCGCGGCCTCTACCTGGCGCGGCGTGAAACATTGGCGCGCTGGTGCCGCCGGCGCGGCTGGAGCTACACCGTCACGCGCACCGACCGTATCGCGTCGGAGGCTCTCGCTTCCGTTCACTTTGCGCTGGCCGAGCCTGTCGGCGGTGGAGGTCGGCGATGATTCCGGTCGTCTTCGGCTCGCCGCTGCTGCTTCTGGGCCTCGCCGCGCTGCCGGTGATCTGGTGGCTGCTGCGCTACTCCCCGCCGCGCCCGCAGGCAGAACCCTTCCCGCCGCTGAGGATCCTGCTCGGCGTACCCCGCAAGGAGGAGACGCCGGACCGCAGCCCCTGGTGGCTGACGCTGCTGCGCCTGCTGATGGCAGCCGCCGTCATTGTCGCGCTGGCGAACCCGGTCTTCAATCCGAGCGGCACCATCGCCGTCGGCGAAGGCGCGCTGGCCCTCGTCGTCGACAATGGATGGGCAAGCGGACCGGACTGGAAGGAGCGCGTCGCCACCGCCCGGCGCCTGATCGACGGCGCGCGCGAGCGCGGCGTCCCGGTGGTCCTCGCCTTCACCGTCGAGCCGAAAAACGCCGAGATCGGCCCCTTCGACGCCGAGGAAGCGGCCAAACGCCTCGCAGCCGCAGGGCCGATAGCCGCGCCCGTCGACCGGGCGGAAGCCTGGGGCCGCGTCGCCGCCGCCCTCGCCGACTTGCCGGGAGCCGATGTGGCCATCCTGTCCGACGGACTGGCTTCGTCCGCCGATATCGCGGCGGCGAAGGCGTTGGCGGATGCCAAGCCGCATGCGCTGCGCTGGGTCGCGCCCGCCCGGCTCGACCGTCTTGCCGTAATCGCCGACGAAAACGGCGCCGACGCCTTTTCCGCCACCATCGTCCGCCCCTCGGACGAAAACGCGCCGAGGGCTGCATCAGTCGGCTTCTTCGACGAGCGGGGCCGCCGCATCGGCGACGCTACATCAATTTCGGCCAGGGCGAAACGGAAGCGACCGCGCGATTGGAAGCGCCTTTCGAACTGCGCAACGATATCGTCTCGCTGTCGGTCGACGGCGAGCACCACGCCGGCGCCGTACGCGTCACCGACGACAGCCAGAAACGCCGCCGTGTCGGCCTGATCTCCGCCGCCGATGCCGACCAAGCGCAACCGCTGTTGTCGCCGCTGTTCTATATTCGCCGCGCGCTGGAGCCGTTCGCCGATCTTGCCGAAACCGGCTCGGCTGACCTGACAACGTCGCTGCCGGCGCTGCTCGACCGCAAGCCCGCCATCATCGTGCTCGCCGATGTCGGCGTCCTGCCCGATGCGGCGAGGGAGAAACTCGCGGACTGGATCGACCAGGGCGGGACACTGGTGCGCTTCGCCGGACCGCGCCTCGCCGCCACCCAGGCGCCGGATGACCTGCTGCCAGTGCGCCTGCGCGCTGGCGACCGTACGCTTGGTGGTGCGCTTTCCTGGACCGAACCGCAGCCGCTTGCGGAATTTCCGCCGAACGGTCCGTTCGCCAGCCTCGCGTCGCCGCGCGACGTTACCGTGAACCGGCAGGTTCTCGCCGAACCGGGCCCCGAACTGGCCGAACGAACCTGGGCAAACCTCGCAGACGGCACACCGCTCGTCACCGGCGAAAGGCGCGGCAAGGGCACCATCGTGCTTTTTCACGTGACCCCCGAAGCCACGTGGTCGAACCTGCCGATTTCCGGCACCTTCGTCGACATGCTGCGCCGCTTGGTCCAGATCGCCCGCAACCAGGGTCGGATCGCCAGCGAGCCCGGATCGGCGACGAAATCGGCGGCGCTGGTGCCCTGGCGGATCATTTCTCCCGGCGGCGTCCTGGGAGCACCGCCGGCCGGGACCGAGCCGCTCTCCGCCGACCCCGCCAATGCCCGCGTGACGCTTGCCAACCCGCCCGGGCTCTATGGCTCCGCCGAGGGCGTCACGGCGTTGAACCTGCTCACTGCGGGAACGCGCCTTGTGCCGGCGTCCCCGCCGGACCTCGGCGCGCCGGTCTCGACGATGTCCTACGCCGAGGAAGAAGCGGTCAGTCTCAAGGGACCGTTGATTGCGCTCGCCCTCGGGCTGGCGGCGATCGACACGATCGCCGTCCTGGCGCTGGCGGGCGCTTTCACGCGCCGTCCGCGCCTCATGCGGGCCGCCACCGTCGCCGTCGTCCTGGTGGCACTCGCCGCACTCGCCGTTCCGGCCTTCGCCGCCGACGCCAAGCCGGGCGACGATGATGCGGTTGCCGCCATTGCCAAGACGCGGCTTGCCTATGTGCTGACTGGCGACCCGGCCGTCGATGCGATCAGCCGCGCCGGCCTTGCCGGCCTGACCTCGTTCCTGACCGAGAAGACCGCGCTGGAACCTGCCGAACCGGCGGGCGTCGACATTTCGACCGACGAACTCGCCTTCTACCCGCTGCTGTACTGGCCGGTCGATCCGGCCACCCCCCTTCCCTCCGAGGCGGCCATGTCGAGAATCGACGCCTATATGCGCGAGGGCGGCACCGTCCTGTTCGACACCCGCGACCAGCTTGAAAGCGGGTTTTCGCCCGATGGCGGCGCCAGCGCCTCCACCGAGCGGCTGCGCGACATCCTCTCGGCCCTGAACATTCCGCCGCTGGAACCCGTCCGCGGCGACCACGTGCTGACCAAGGCGTTCTACTTGCTGGACGAATTCCCCGGCCTTTACGCCGGCTCCCCGCTATGGGTCGAGGCTTCGCAGAGCGAGGAGGCCCGCGACGGCCGGCCGGTGCGCACTGGCGACGGGGTTTCGCCCATCCTTATCACGGCCAATGACTTCGCTGGTGCCTGGGCCATCGACGCAAACGGCGAACCGTTGCTGCCCATCGCCTCGGGCGACCGCGAGCAGCGCGTCTATGCGCTTCGGTCGGGCGTCAACATCGCCATGTATGTGCTGACCGGCAACTACAAGTCCGACCAGGTGCATGTCCCGGCCCTGCTCGAACGGCTGGGCCAGTGAGATGAACCGCTTCTCCATCGCCATCGAACCGTTGATCCCGTGGGGCGCCATCCTCGCACTGGCAATCCCGGTGTTCCTGCTCGCCGCCTTTGCGCTGCTGCAGGCACGGCGCGGCGCGGCGATCCGTCTTGGCGCCGTCGGCCTGCTGGTCCTCGCCCTCACCAATCCGGTGATGCTTTCGGAAGAGCGCGAAAGCCTGAAGAGCGTCGTCGCTGTCGTCGTCGACCGCAGTCAGAGCCAGGATATCGGGAACCGCATGGCGCAGACCGACGAAGCGCTCGCCGAGTTGAAGGCCCGTTTCGCCCGCTTTCCCCAGTTCGAGTTGCGCGTCGTCGAGGCCGGGCGCGTCGGCAAGGCCGAGGATCGCGTCGAGACCCGGCTGTTCGCCGCTCTCGATGACGCGCTCGCCGACGTGCCGCCATCGCGGGTCGGCGGTGCCATCCTGCTGACAGACGGCCAGGTCCACGATGTTCCGGCGGGCAAGGACGGGGCGATCGCCGGCGCACCGCTGCACGCGCTGGTCACCGGTGCCGACGGCGAACGCGACCGTCGCATCCAGTTTATGCAGGCACCGCGTTTCGGCATTGTCGGCAAGGAACTCGAAATGAGCTTCCGCGTCCTCGACGAGGCCGACGCCGGCGCTCGCGTGTCCGTTCAGGTATTGCTGAACGGCGTGCCGGCCGCGCCGCAGACGGCGACAGAGGGTGCCGAGACCCGCCTCGTCATTACCCCGCCCGCCGCCGGTCGCACGGTCGTCGAACTGTCGGTCGACCCCGTTCCAGGCGAATTGACGACCACCAACAATCACGCCATCGCGCTGGTCGACGGCATCCGCGAGAACCTCAGGGTGCTGCTCGTCTCGGGCGAACCGCACGCCGGCGAGCGCAGCTGGCGCAACCTGCTGAAGTCGGATGCCTCAGTGGACCTCGTCCATTTCACCATCCTGCGCCCGCCGGAAAAACAGGATGGCACGCCGATCAGCGAATTGTCGCTGATTGCCTTTCCGACCCGCGAACTCTTCGTCGACAAGATCGACGAATTCGACCTCATCATCTTCGACCGCTACCAGCATCGCGACGTGTTGCCGGTGCTGTACTACGACTACATCGCCCAATATGTCGAAAACGGCGGCGCGTTGCTGATCGCCGCCGGTCCGGAATATGCCGGCGACGCGTCAATCGCCAATACACCGCTCATTCCTGCCTTGCCCGCCTTGCCGGACGGCAAGGTGACCGAAGAGGGGTTTTACCCGCGGTTGACCGAGACGGGACAAAGGCACCCGGTGACGCGCGGCCTCGACGGGTCTGCAAGCGATCCGCCGCATTGGGGGCGTTGGTTCCGACAGATCGGCGTAGAGCGACCTGAGGGCGAGATCGTCATGAAGGGCGACGGCGATGCGCCGCTGCTGATCCTCGACCGCAAGGGCAAGGGGCGCGTCGGACTGCTGCTCTCCGATCAGGGCTGGCTGTGGGCACGCGGCTTCGAGGGCGGCGGTCCGCATGTCCAGCTCTACCGGCGCCTTGCCCACTGGCTGATGAAGGAGCCGGAACTGGAGGAGGAGCGCCTCACCGGCTCGGGCCGCGGCATGACGCTGGAGATCGCCCGTCAGTCGATGGCGGACAAGGCCGAGCCAGCCAAAATCATCAAGCCCTCGGGCAAGGTTGTCGATGTACCGATGACCGAGGCCGGACCGGGCCTGTTCAAGGGTGTGCTCGAAACCGACGAGATCGGCCTCTACCAGATCGCCAATGGCGACCTGGTGGCGCTGGCCCATGTCGGCCCGGTCAATGCGCCCGAATTCGCCAACACGATCTCGACGACCGCCATTCTCGATCCATCGGCGAAGGCAAGCGGCGGGTCGACCCGCCGCCTTGCGGCCGGCCTGCCCGGCATCGTTCCTGTTCGTGCCGGCGCAGCCGCGTCCGGGCGCGACTGGATGGGCATTCGCACCACCGACGACACGGTGCTGAAATCGGTCGATCGCCTGCCGCTGTTCGGTGGCGTGCTCGGGCTGGCATTGCTGGTTTTCGCCCTTGGCGCGATGTGGTGGCGCGAAGGCCGCTGATCAGTGCGGTGCCCGGTTGGCATGGACGACAGCTCCCTCGAGGGAAGCAGAACCGCCATCGGCGAGTTCGCACACCAGCAAACGCTCCGGATCGACCGGCCGGGGCAGAGTGATCCGCCCATGCGGAACGCGGCGGAAGCCGAGGGGCCCGTAATAGGGCTCATCGCCGACGAGCAGCACGGCCGACGCGCCGCTGTCGCGCGCCGCGTCGAGCGCGATCTGCACCAGCCGACGGCCGTGGCCCTGGTTCTTGTGGTCGGGCCGGACCGCGAGCGGACCGAGCAGGATGCCGCGCCATTGTCCGGCGGCGATGGGGGTCTGCCGCACCGAAGCGATCACTTCGCCGTCTTGCATCGCCACGAAGGACAGGCGCGGATCGTGCCCGCCCGCTTCGCGGATCTTGTAGGCGGCGCGGGCGAAGCGCCCCGGTCCGAAGGCTTCTTCGTTGATGGCTTCGATGGCGTCGTCGTGTTCGGGCAATTCGGGAAGGTAGGCGACAGGCATTCCGCTCATGGCGTGTATCCAGGGTCTGGCGTCGACGGGGCGCTGGGCGCGCTCTTGGGTCCGCCCGGGCGGGCGGCGGATGGTCAGCGTCGTCGGCAGACGAAATGCACGGATGGCAGCTCCTTGAACGAGGTTCCGCTACCATTCCCGGCGCAAGCTGTCCACGGGAAAGGTGACACTGCGTTTCCCGCCGCGCTCTGGTTCTGTAGGCTCCGGTCGGTCATATCCGTGCCGACAAAGGAGATGGACATGGGCATGCTGGTCGACGGCGTCTGGCAGGACGTCTGGTATGACACGAGCCGCTCAGGCGGCCGCTTCGAACGATCGATCAGCCAGTTCCGCAACTGGATCACCGCCGATGGCGAGCCGGGACCTTCCGGCACGGGCGGATTCCGCGCCGAACCGGGCCGCTATCATCTCTATGTCTCGCTGGCCTGCCCGTGGGCTCATCGCACGCTGGTTTTCCGCGCGCTGAAGGGCCTCGAGGCAATGATCGACGTTTCCGTCGTCGATCATTTCATGGGCGCGGATGGCTGGACGTTCGTCGAGCGCGACGGTGCCACCGGCGACCGGCTCCATCACGCGCAATTCCTCCACGAGATCTACACCCGCGCCGACCCGCATTATTCCGGCCGTGTCACCGTGCCGGTCCTGTGGGATCGCGAGACCGGGACGATCGTTTCCAATGAGTCCTCCGAAATCATCCGCATGTTCAACACGGCCTTCGATCACGTCGGCGCGACCGCCGGCGACTTCTACCCCGCCGATCTGCACACCACGATCGATCCGATCAACGATCGCGTCTATCGCGACATCAACAACGGCGTCTATCGCTCCGGCTTCGCCACGAAGCAGCAAGCCTACGAGGAGGCGTATGACGCCCTCTTCGCGGCACTGGACTGGGCCGAGGACCTGCTGTCACGCCGGCGCTACCTGGCGGGCGACCGTGTGAGCGAAGCGGACTGGCGGCTGTTTACGACCCTGGTGCGCTTCGATGCCGTCTATCACGGCCACTTCAAGTGCAACCGCAACCGCATTTCCGACATGGCGAACCTGTCGAACTACCTGCGCGAGCTCTACCAGTGGCCGGGGATTGCCGGGACAGTCGATTTTCATCACATCAAGGCGCACTATTACGGCAGCCACCCGACCATCAATCCGACGCGCATTGTCCCGAAGGGTCCGGTGATCGACCTTGCCTTGCCGCATGATCGCAGCCGGTTGGGCTGACGGCTCACCAGAAGTGGGAAGGCTCCGCGGCGCCCAAGGCTTCCGCGATGCGGATCCGCGTCGATTCGGTCACGCCGTCCGGAAGCGCTCCGACCGGAAAGAAGCCCGCTTCGGCGATTTCGCGGTCGGGTCCGCGCGGCCCTTTGCTCTCGAAACGCGAGACCAGATAGACCGCGACATGGTCGCGCTGGCTGGAGCGGCGGTTGAAATGCAGCGACAGGAGGCGCGGAGCCTCCACAGGCTCGATATTGGCTTCCTCGTCGAGTTCCCGCAGCAGCGCCTCGATCATGGTTTCGCCCACCTCCACGCCGCCGCCAGGCAGGTGCCATCCGGCGATGTAGGTGTGCCGGACCAGGAATACGGCGTCGTTCTCCCGGTCGTGGACGACAGCGCGAACGCCGAGCGTCATCGGCCGGCGCAACAGGAACCACAAATGGAAGATGCGGCCGCGCAGCCGGCGAAGCCGTGTCATTCGAATGTCGCTGTTTGTGGCTCGCACCATCGACAAAGGGCTCCCTGCTTCGACAAGCGGGGAATACCGCAGGACGCATTTCGGCGATAGTAAGGAGCCATGTTCCGACTCGCCCACATCTCCGATCCCCATCTCGGCCCGCTGCCCGAACCGTCCTACCGGGAACTCGCCTCAAAGCGGATCACCGGCTACGTCAACTGGCGGCGCAACCGCCGGCACCACCACCGCGAAGGCGTCGTCAATCTGGTGACCGAGTCGATCCGGCAAGCCCGACCCGATCATCTGGCGGTGACCGGCGACCTCGTTAACCTGGCGCTCGACGCCGAAATTCACCAGGCGCGGCAATGGCTCGAAAGCCTGGGCGAGGCCCGCGACATCTCGGTCGTGCCCGGCAACCACGACGCCTATGTGCCCGGAGCGCTGGATGAAGCCTGCCGCAGCTGGGCGCCTTTCATGTGCGGCGACACGAAACGCCATCCTGTCGACCGCGACGCGTTCCCCTATCTGCGCGTACGCGGACCGGTCGCCATGATCGGCGTTTCGTCGGCACGCGCCACCGCGCCCTTCATGGCCAATGGCTTCTTCCGCTCGCCGCAAGCCAAACGCCTCGCGTCGATCCTCGAACGCACCGGCGAGCGCGGCCTCTACCGCGTCGTGATGATCCACCACCCGCCCGTCTATGGCATCGACCCGATCGGCCGCCTCTACGGCGTACACCTGTTCCAATCCGTGGTGCGCGATCACGGTGCGGAACTCGTTCTGCACGGACACACCCACCTCCCGACACTCGGATGGGTCGACGGGCCGAGGCCCGTGCCCGTCGTCGGCGTTTCCGCCGCGGGCCAGGCCGCGGGCGGGCGTCGCCCGCCGGCGGGCTTCAATCTGTTCGAGATCACCAGGAAAGGCGATCACTGGAACACGGTGCTGGAACGCCATGCCCTGGCCGGGCATGTCGCCGGAACCGAACGGATCTCCTCCGAGATGCTGAAGCGTTAGGGTCAGAACGGCAGGCCCAAAGCCGCAAGTTTCTCACGGAACATCCAGAGCAGGATCGCGGCGGCAACCGCCGCCCCGAAGCCGAGGTAGCCGGCGGCCTTTAGCAGGTCGCGGCCTGCGCCTGATGCCGGCGCCGCGTCTCCCACTGCCGGTGCTTCCGACTTCATGACCGGTTCGGGGCTGCCGGCGATCAGCCTTTCGCGTTCCACGATCCGCTCGGCGATGTAGCGCGTGACCGCGTCGGCCACCTGCTTGATGTCGTGAGATTCGGCCAGCACGGTACGACCGAGCCGGGTATCGCGCACGAAACGATAGGCCCGGCGGTCACGCCCCATCGCCACATGAGCAATGGCATCGATCCACAGGCGCGGCTGAAGGCCGGAGGAAATGGCGAAATCGAACAAGGGATCCTCGGCCGGAACCTCGGCGATGACGCTTTCCAGTTCCGCCGCCAGCAGTTCCAGCCGCGTGCGGCTCGCCTCGCGCATGTCGACGACCACGTCGTCCCGGTCTGCCGCGGCGTTCTTGGCCTGGCGGATGGCGTCACTCAACCGACGCGGCGGCTGCAGCAGACTGTTGTCACGAGCCTCGTTCATGAGGTGCACTCCGGCGACATGGTTAGCAAACCATTAACACCGATGGCGGGGCCTTGTGCAAGGATTTAGGTATCCGTTCCTCACGCCCCGCCGAACAGTATCCGCGAAACCATCGTGTCGCGGCCATAGATATCCGGGAAGAAATAGGGCGCGCCGTCGTCATCGACCCAGGTCGTGAAATAGGTCAGGTGGACCGGAACCTTCGACTTGAGGTTCACCGCCTTGGTTTTTCCCGCGTCGATCAAGGCCTTGATCTGCGCCGGCGTCAACGACCCGTCGAGGCCGAACAGCTTGTTGGCGAACTCGACCGGCTTCTCCACGCGGATGCAGCCGTGGGAGAAGGCGCGCCCCGTCTCGGCGAAAAGCTGCCGCGACGGCGTGTCGTGCAGATAGACGTTGAAGGGATTGGGGAACATGAACTTGACGACGCCGAGGGCATTGTTCGGTCCGGCCTGCTGGACAATCTTGTAGGGGAAGCTCTTGCCCGTGACCGCAGCCCAGTTGACGCTGTAGGGATCGATAACCGGCGCGCCGGCACCCCAGCCGCCATAGAGCACGTAATTGTTGCGCGCCAGGTAGCCGGGATCCTTGCGCAGCTTGGGCAGGAACTCGTTGACGGCAATGGCCGGCGTCACCGTCCAGGTCGGGTTGAACTCCGCATAGGCGATCTGGTTGGAGAACATCGGCGTTTCGTGGAACGGCTTGCCGACAATCACCCGCCGGCGGTCGATCGTCTTGCCGCCGACATTGAGGAACAACTCGAAGCCGGCCTGGTTGACGAAGACGAAGCGCTGGCCGAGGTTGGCCGGAAGCCAGCGCCAGCGCTCCATGTTGACAATGATCTGCTGGACGCGCGCCTGCGCCGAGACATTCATCGCGTCAATCGTGCCCTTGCCGGCAATCCCGTCGGGTTCGAGCCCGTGACGCTTCTGGAAATGCTTGACCACTGCCACGAGGCCGGGATCGTAGGCTGTGCCGCCATCGATGCCGGAATAGCCGCGAGCCTTGAGGTTGTCGCGCATGGCCTTGACGCGGGCGTCGTTCATGCCCGGCTTCAGGCTCGGTCCGGCCGGAATCCTGTTCCAGCCGCCGCGCGCCGCCAGTGCCCGGTATCCGGCGAGCATCTGGCGCAGCTGATAGTATTGCGGATCGGAAGGCCTGAGCTTTTTCAAGGCCGCCTCGACGCCCTTGTCGCGGACAAAGGGCAGCCAGACCTCCGGTTCCACCGGCTTGCGGGTGATGACGATGTTCGACGCCCCGATCGAGGGCGAGGCGCGACCGCCATGAATGTCCCGGGCGTAACGCAGAAACGCCGCGCTCATGGCGCGTTCAAAACCTTCGGTATCCGCCGTCGATGCAAGGTTCCCCGGATCGCGCAGGTTGGCCGACAGGTAATCGTTCGGCGACAGCCCGTCGGATTCCGCATTGTTGATCGCCTGGACGAGTTCCCGCGCCCGCCCGTTGGGTCGCCCGGCAGTCGTCCACACCGTACTGGCGCCGGCCTTCTCGTAGAAGGCCGCGGTCGGATTGAGATCGATCACATCGCCGCGCCACAGCAGCGCCTGGGGGCGCTTTCCGACGAAATCGTCGGCGCGCGCCGGCAGCGCGGCGAACACCAACGCGCAACAAAAGGCCAAGAAACGTAAGGACATCGGCGCCGCCTCCCGGAACGCGGTTCGTCGCTCCTGATTCGCCCTACACTGTAGCGGTATTGTGACGCAGCGGAAGCGCGTCAGCGGGTAATCTGCGCCCGCAGCGCGGCGGCCACGGCCTCGGGAACTTCCTCCACGAGCATGTGTCCGGTCTCGGAAAGCCGGTCGACCTGCCAGGCTTCGGGCAGCTCCTCCGCCTGCCGCGCCGGCAGCACATTATCCTGCAGTCCCCAGAGAACCCGGACCGGCATGGTCAGCGTCGCAAGTTGCTCGCGCGGGATCGAACCCTGCCTCCCGTTTCGCGCCAAACCTTCGGCGAACGTGACGAACAATTCCGTCTGGCCGGGCCGGGCGCGCAATCGGACATGGTAGTCGACCGTGTCGTCGCTGACCGCATGCAGAAAACCGGTCATGCCCTCAAGCGCGACGCGCAGGGGCTCCGCCTCCCGAGCCGCGGCGAACCGCTTCAGCAGGCGTATATTGATTTCCGGTCCGAATCCGCCGGGAGCGAGAAGCGTCAGGGAGCGCACGCGTTGTGGAGCCGCCAGCGCGATCAGCGTCGCCACCGCGCCGCCGAAGGAATGGCCGCAGACATGGAAGGTTTCGACGCCGCGACGCGTCATCGCCTTCAGGACCGCCCCGACCGCGACCTTCGCCGGGCCGGCTGAGGGATAACCCATCGACCCTGCGTGTCCCGGCAGGTCGACGGCATGGGACGTCGCCAGCGGGCCGAGTTCGCCCTGAAGGTCGTGCCAGATTTCGCCGGACCCGGCAAAGCCGTGCAGCAGGACGATCGGTTCGCCGCCCGTACCGGTCGTCTGAACGAACAAGTCATCCATTCCCGCTTGCTCCCGTCACCGCCAGCGCATCCTTGATCGCCTTGGAGAACCGGTCGGCGAGATCGGGGGCATAGCGCGACTTGCGAAAGGCAGTCAAAGGATCGCTCAGGAACGCCGCGTCACGGGTTTCCAGTTTTTGCGCGATCTCCCGCGCCTCGCTGATGCGTCCGCGGTCCACCGCTGCGACGAGGCGCGCGGCGAGGTAGAGACGGCGGTCTGAATCGACCAGTGAATCCGCCGCCCGCCAGGCGTCTTCCTTTCGTCCGGTCATGAAGGCACCGAGATATTCGGCGTAGTCCCACCAGTGAGGGTGCACCGGCGCGATGCGGATCGCACGCGAAAGCCGTTGTGTGCCCTTCTCGTAATCGCCTGTCAGGACGAGGATGTTGCCCGATGAGGCGACGAGGCTCATGTCATAGGGATTGATCGCCGCCGCCCTTTCCATCCAGTCCAGCCCCGATTCCGGATCGCCGGAGCGGTCGAGGATGTAGCCCTGCGCGCGAAAAGCGGCTGCGCTGTTGGGGCCGAGTTCCAGCGCCTTGCGAGCATAGCGGATCGCGCCGGCGATCGAGACGTCGGACTCGGTTGCGAGATCACCGGTGACCGCCGCCGCCTGCAGGTCGGCAAGCTCCGCCCAGACCAGCGGCGACTTGGCCCCCTTGCCTGCCAGATCGTCGAAACACGAGTAGGCCGCGGCGTGATCTTCGGGCTGGAGGTCGCGGAAAAACCGGTTTTCCAGCAACAGGCAGGTTGTCAGGGATGTCGCCGGCCCGTTTTCGGCGATGAAGGCGTAGATTGCACCCGAGACGGGGATCATTGCGTTCAGAAATCCTGCAAACGCAACATCCTGCGTATCGGCATCGGCTTCCGAATCGATGACCGTGCTGGCGAGCGAACGGCCCGACATGACGTGCTCGACGCTGACCAGTGTCCGCGTTGCAACCATCGCCGGTTCAACCCGCACGACGAACTCGTCCGGCTTGACGTTGATCGACGGCCCATCGCCAACGAACGCGACCGAATCGAACGCCGGTAGCGCGGCCTTCAGCAGCGAAGCGACGCGCCTGACCCCGGCATTTTCGGGCGACCGGACCGACAGGCGGATCAGCGGCAGCAGCGTATCCGTTGCCGCACCCCGCGAACCGCGCGGCAGGACCGACGCCGTCGCCTCGCCCGAGGTCGACGGCAGCGGCCGGTCGCTTGCGACCCTCCAGGCGACGAAGGCCAGCAGGACGATGATGAACGCCAGACCCGCACGGAACAGTTTCACGTGCCGGAGGATCGACGCGATGAACCCGCTGTCGCGGCTGCCGCGATCCCCGCTGATCAGGAGCGGGTCCATCTGCGATTCCGAAAACCGCGCCGCGATCGCAGCACCGATACGCGAGCTGTCGAGCTCGACGGCACCGCCGGTATGCGTCGCGCCCGTCGTTTCCGGAACACTCGCCGCGACATAGGTCGGCACATAGGTTCCGCGCACAATGGCGATGCGCAACCGTTCGCCCGAACCCTCCCCGGCATAATACTGGTCGAGGAGATCCCGCAGGCGCCCGGCCTGCACACGGACAACGGCATCGGTCGCCGGATCGAAATCGGCATCCTTGCCGAAGACGTCCATCGCGATGGCGAAGCCCTTCAGCCGGTCCGCCTGCCCGGCCGATTCTGTACGCACGAGATAATCGAGCAGCTTGCGCGCCCGGTCGGATCGGGAAAACGTTTCGCTCGCGACGACGCGGTCAAGCGCCGAGAAAATCGCCTCGTTGCTCGGACGGGCTGCGGTCAACCTTCCGTCCCCTTCGTCGTTCGCGGCGGGTGACGACCGGAGGCCCGGTCGTTCCGCCTGTAGAAATCAACCCACTTTGGCGCGGGCGTCCCGGAGGGTCAATGCGTCAGCATGACTATGCGGTTCACGGCCGAAACCACTGCTTCCAGCGACGCGGTGACGATGTTGGTGTTGATGCCCACACCGAACAGCTTCCCCTTGTCGTGCTCCATTTCCATGTAGCAGACCGCGGCGGCGTTGGATCCGCGTTGCAGCGAATGTTCGGAATAGTCGAGCACCGAAAGGTTTAAGCCCAGATGGTTCGACATCGCGTCGACGAAACCATCGATCGGACCGGTGCCATGCCCCTGAATGGTGATTTCCCTGCCGCCATCGGTGATCTTCGCCTCGACGACGCGCCGGCCCTTGTTTTCGGTGTCCGGCCATGAGTGGTGGTCGATGAAGCGGAAGCGTCCGGTGGGCTGCTCGACATAGAGGTCGAGGAAGCGTGCGTGGATTTCCTTCGACGGCAACTCACGACCCTCGCGGTCGGTGATGTCCTGGATATCCTCGCGGAACTCGACCTGCAGGTTGCGCGGCAGGTTGTAGCCGTAGTCCTGGTTCATGATGTAGGCGATCCCGCCCTTGCCGGACTGCGAATTGATACGGATGATCGCCTCGTAGGTGCGCCCGACATCGCGCGGATCGATCGGCAGGTAGGGCACCTCCCACTGCGTCCTGTTGGACTGCTTGATCGCCTTCATGCCCTTGTTGATGGCGTCCTGGTGCGAACCCGAAAACGCCGTGTAGACCAGCTCCCCGACATAGGGGTGGCGCTCGGGAATGCGCAGCTGGTTGGAGTATTCGTAGACGTCCTTCATGCGTGGAATGTCTGAACAGTCCAGTTTGGGGTCGACGCCCTGCGTGAACATGTTGAGCGCCAGCGTGACGATGTCGACATTGCCGGTGCGCTCGCCATTGCCGAACAGCGTACCCTCGACACGGTCGGCGCCTGCCATCAGCCCCAGTTCGGTCGCCGCAATGCCCGTCCCGCGGTCATTGTGGGGATGCAGCGAGATGATGAGGTTTTCGCGGTTGTCGAGGTTACGGCACATCCACTCGATCTGGTCGGCGTAGATGTTCGGCGTCGCCATCTCCACCGTCGCCGGCAAGTTGATGATGAGCTTGTTGTCCGGCGTCGGCCTGACGATCTCCGAGACCGCGTTGCAGATCTCGAGCGCCACCTCCAGTTCCGTACCCGTGAAGCTCTCCGGCGAATATTCGAAGCGGTATCCGCCTCCCGCCTTGGCCGCCATGTCGGTGATCATCTTGGCGGCATCGGTGGCGATCTGCCGGATGCCCGCGACATCCTTCTGGAACACGACACGGCGCTGCAGTTCGGACGTCGAGTTGTAGAAATGGACGATCGGGCTCTTCATGCCCTCCAGCGCCTCGAAGGTGCGGGAGATCAGCTCGGGCCGGCACTGGACGAGAACCTGAAGCGAAACGTCGTCAGGTACGTCCGCCTCTTCCGCACACCAGCGCGCAAAGTCGAAATCGGTCTGCGAAGCCGACGGGAAGCCGATTTCGATTTCCTTGAAGCCCATGTCGACGAGCAGGCGGAACATGCGCGCCTTGCGGTCATGACCCATCGGGTCGATCAGCGCCTGGTTTCCATCCCGAAGATCGACCGAGCACCAGATCGGCGCCTTCTCGATACGATTACCGGGCCAAGTGCGGTCGGTCAGGCCGACAGCCGGATAGGGTTGGTATTTGCGGGCCGCGTCCGGCATGCCGGCCTGTCGCGCTGCTGCGTCCATCGTTGTCTCCATCGCCCGTAGCCGCGCCGTGCGCTCGTCCGGGCCTTATGAAAGATTGCGTCAAGTTGGGAAGGAGGAGCCTGCGCGCGGGCCGCGCATCGATCGCCGGGCGCCCCTCAGCGGACCCGGCGATCGCCGCTAAGAAGCAGGAGGCCGCGCAGCGCAGCGCGCGCGCTTGCCAAACCGGCGTCGAAGTCCTGCCTGATGTCCATGTCGGACCTATAATCGAGCCCGCGCCAGCGTGCAAGCCGACCGTCACGACCGATGCTCACCGGAATGGATCAAGCTGGCAGATCGAGGGTCACATTTCTACTTGAAGTTTCATTCATCAGAACGCATAGGTAGGTGCAAGATTTGCAGGGGCGCTGCATCGACATGAAAAAAGCTAATATATTCAGCCTATCCCCGTGGCAATCGGGCGGCTTGGTGGCATTGTCTTTGGCAGTCGGGTTGACAACAACTATTACGCGAGTCTATTTCGGTGAACGGCAGACGGTCGTATGGCAGGCCGCCGTGAATGCGGGCGGTTACGAGACTGCGATTTCCATTTTCGACGATGAGCGCACGAAGAACATGCATGTCGATGCGACCAGCCTGTTCTCTCAGTTCGTCTCGGAATTTGGCAAATATCAAGGGACATCCAAACCGGACACCGTCTACGCGAAGGTTAGGCAGGATAAAAATCTCCCTGAACTCGCCATTCTCTCGATTTCTGGCGGCGCTGATGCCGCGACACCAGAAGTGATGAACCGGATGGCAAAAGCCGTGAAAGACCGGATTGCAGCCCGGACGCGTCTTTCGCTCGCCGAGTCGCAGGCCCAATTATCGGCGCAGATCGACGCAAGCCGCAGCGCGCTCACGGCGTTCGAGCAAGGCCCGCTTTCGGCAAGCCTCAGCAGGAAAGCGGACACGCTCCCGCGGGAACCCCAATCGCAAGCGCAGGCCCCGTTGACGGAAGCGGAGACGAGGGCCTCAGCGCATGAAGCGGAAACGATAGTCTACGCTACTGATCCGATCGCCGAGCAATTGGTGTCTTTGATGGTCACGAAACGGAAGCTCGAAGCATTCGATGCGCAGAAGCTGGACATTCCGATCTTCACCGTGTCGGAGGAGAGTACGATTTCGTCGCCGTTCAACCTGCCGGCATGGCTCCTCGGGACGATCGCTACCGTTTTCACGGCCATCCTCAGTTATGGATTGGCCGTCACCTGGAAGCATACCGACACGGAAAACAATGTGTCGCTACCGCAGCCCTCCGCCAAGGGCGCCGGCACCACGCCAACCCCCTTACGCGCTGCCTAGGCGGATTCCGTCCGGTTTTCGTTTGTGCTCGGGTTCGACGTGGATGACCACATTCATGCCGGGCATGCCGGCCTTGAGCGACTTTTCGATGCGGTCGCAGATGTCATGGGCGGCGGTGACGCTCATTGCAGATGGCACGATGAGGTGGAATTCGATGAAACGCGCCGCGCCGGCGCCGCGTGACTTCAGGTCATGATATTCGAGCGCGCCGGCGCCGTTCGTCTCGATCAGCGCACGCACCCGCGCCAGATCCTCGCCGTCGAGCGCCGAATCCATCAATCCCTGGACCGATTCGTTGACCACCTGCCAGCCCTGCCAGAGGATGTTTATCGCCACGATGCCGGCGAGGACCGGATCGAGCACCAGCCATCCCGTCGCCAGCGCCAGTACCAGGCCGACAAGCACGCCGGCCGATGACACCACGTCCGACAGCACGTGCTTGCCGTCGGCAATCAGCGCCGGGGAACGCTGCCGCCGGCCAACCCGGATCAGAAGCCATGCCCAAAGCCCGTTGATGGTACTCGCAACCGCGTTGACGGCCATGCCTTCAGCCGCCTGGTCGATGCCGTGCGGACTGAGCAGGGTGACCGCCGCCTGATGGAAAATCAGCAGCGCGGCGATGACGATCAGGACGCCTTCCGCCACGGCTGACAGCAGTTCCGCCTTGTGGTGGCCGAAAGGATGGTTCTCGTCCGCCGGCTGCTGGGCCCAGCGGATCGCCATGAAGGCGGCAAACGCCGCCACAACGTTGACGATCGATTCCAGCGCATCGGAATAGAGCGCGACCGAACCGGTGAGCCACCAGGCAAAGAACTTCAGCGCCATCACCGCGAAGGCAATCCCGATGGAGCCCAGCGCGAGCCGGCGGACGAGCGCGCGCCCCGAACTCATGTGCCCTGGCCTTTCCGGCGCTTGGGAAGGTGCGCGACGATGTTCTCGATCATCCGCATCCCGGCATTGCCGCCGAGAGTCATGATCGACTCGGGATGGAACTGCACGGCCGCGACCGGCTCGCTCTCATGCTCGAACGCCATGATCACGCCGTCTTCGGTTTCCGCGGTAACGCGCAGCGCCGGCGGCAGACGGACGGGATCGGCGAAGATCGAATGGTAGCGCCCGACGGTGACCTCCTTTGGCAGCCCGGAGAAGATGATGCCGTTGCGCGAGACGCGGATGCGTGACGGCTTGCCGTGCATCGGCTCCCGCAATTGCCTCAGCTCGCCGCCATAGGCTTCCGCCAGCGCCTGAAGCCCGAGACAGACGCCGAAGATCGGCAATTCGCGCGCCCGTGCCTTCCGGATCGTCGCGGTACAGTCGAAATCGGTCGGCGAACCGGGTCCGGGCGACAATACCACCAGATCCGGCTTCAGCCGTTCGAACACTTCTTCGGCGACCGGTGTGCGCACGGTTGTCACCGTTGCGCCCGTCTGGCGGAAATAGTTCGCCAGCGTGTGGACGAAAGAATCCTCGTGATCGACAAGTAATATATTAACGCCTTCGCCGACCCGGGCGGTCGCCCGCTGCGACGTGACGTCATTACCGGACTGCGCCGAGCGGATCGCCGAAATCAACGCGGAGGCCTTCAATTCCGTCTCGGCCTCTTCTTCTTCCGGGTTCGAATCGAAGAGCAGCGTCGCCCCCGCCCGCACTTCCGCGATTCCGTCCTTGATGCGGATCGTACGCAGCGTCAGGCCGGTGTTCATGTCGCCATTGAAATGCACCATGCCGATGGCGCCACCGTACCAGGCACGCGGGCTCTTCTCGTGATTCTCGATGAAGCGCATTGCCCAGAGCTTCGGCGCACCGGTCACCGTCACCGCCCAGGCGTGGCTGAGAAAACCGTCGAAAGCGTCCATGCCTTCGCGCAGGCGGCCCTCGATGTGATCGACCGTGTGGATGAGGCGCGAATACATCTCGATCTGACGGCGTCCGATGACCTTGACCGAGCCCGGTTCGCACACGCGGCTCTTGTCGTTGCGATCGACGTCCGAGCACATCGTCAACTCGGACTCGTCCTTCTTGGAATTCAACAGCTTGAGGATCTGTTCCGAATCCGAGATCGCGTCGTCGCCGCGGCGGATCGTGCCGGAGATCGGGCAGGTTTCGATGCGACGGCCCGATACGCGCACGAACATCTCCGGCGAGGCGCCGATCAAATATTCCGAATCGCCGAGATTGATGAAGAACGAGTACGGCGACGGGTTGATCGTCTTCAGCCGCCGCGACACCTCTGACGGCTTGGAGCGGCACTGTTCGAAGAACATCTGCCCGGGTACCACCTCGAACAGGTCGCCGCGCCTGAAGCTCTCCTTCGCCTTCTCCACCAGTCGGGCATATTCGCCCGGCACATGGTCGCCGCGCGGCGGCGCATGATCAGCCGGTTTGAAGGGAGTTTCTGATATATCGCGCCCGACGCCTTCGGTGGAAAATCCGGCGCCGGCGAAATCATAGCGGTCCTTCCAGGCGGCGGCTGAATAGTGATCGACGACGAGGATTTCGTCCGGCAGGTAGAGGACGAGATCGCGTTGGCGCTCGTCGCGCGGCATTTTCAGTTCGACCGGGTCGAATTGAAAGGCGAGATCGTAGCCGAAAGCGCCATACAGCCCGAGATTGGCATCCTCGTTCGTCCGGAATAGCCCGACAATGGCGCGAAGGACGGTAAACACCGATGGGACGCGCGAACGCTCCTCTTCGGCAAAGACCCGGCCCGGTTCGTCGACTGCGACATCGATCCCGTCGCTGTCGCGTCCGGTGATCCGTACCTCCGCCAGGGTGGACAGCGTCGCATCGATCGGCACCAGCAACTGGCGTCCGCGCGCGTTGAGCGCCGCCACGCGCATCGCGCGGCCCCGCGCCGAAATGACCAGCGGCGGATCGATGATCGCGGTGTCCCAGCGCGTATAGCGCCCTGGGAATTCGTAATTCGATGAGAAGACCGCGCCGCGCCGGCTGTCGAGCGCGTCGACCGCCTCGTCGATCGCGCCCGCATAGGGAATTTCGCCGCGCCGGCGCGTCACGGCGACACCGCCGGCCGTCACGAACCGTTCGCCGCCGTCGGCCAGAACCTCGATATGCATCGGTCACTCCCGTTTTCGCCGGCGGCGGACGACCATAACAAAACTGGCCGCCCGGATTTTCCGCTGCGGCCAGTTGAATTTCACGCGACGACAATCGTCGGGTCGGGCCGCTTGCTAGGCGCCGCGCCACCAAACCTGCATGGTTGCAATCATCGTCATGGCCGCCTGATTAACTCCGATTGCCCGACTTGGCAACGGTATCGCAGCTCGTTCCACTGGACGAAACGCCCGAATCACGCCACCCTGGATGCGGGGGCAGGCTGCATGTACGAAACCATTCCTCTGGTCACCGAGGACCAGATGATAAAGGTGATTCAATACCTCGTTTCGCAGGGCGTGACGCTCGACGAAGTCCCTCTCGTCCTTTGCAAGCTCGTGCCTTTCGACGCCGATCTTCTCGCCGATCTCCTGAACCGCTTCGCCAAAGCAGAATGATCCCTTGCCATCGGAACTGCGACAAAGGGCGTCCGGATCGGACGGACGGATCCGGACGCCCAAGGCCGCCAGTGCGGCACACCGGCACGGGAAAAGCAGGGGGAACCCACGCCTGTGTTGGCAACGGCGCGATTAGGTTGCGCCTTGCCTTACCGATACAACTTAAGATAACTTTGTAAAGGCGGAGAAATCCGGTTCTGCAACCTTTGGATGAAATCCTGTGCAAAACCCCGCGGCTACGGCCGCGAGGTCGCCAGACAACGGGGGGGGTGCCTTAGAACAGGCCTTCGATGAGGCCGGCGTCGTTGAGGAAAATCTTCTCCGACGACGGGACTTTGGGCAGGCCGGGCATGGTCATGATCTCGCCGCAGATCACCACGACGAAACCCGCCCCGGCCGAAAGCCGCACTTCACGCACCGGAACCACATGATCAACCGGCGCGCCGCGCAGGTTCGGATCGGTCGAGAACGAGTACTGGGTCTTGGCCATGCAGACCGGCAGGTGGCCGTAGCCCTGATCTTCCCAGGCCTTGAGCTGGTCGCGCACCGCCTTGTCGGCGATCGCCTCCGAGCCGCGATAGATGCGCCGCACAACCATGTTGATCTTGTCGAACAGGGTCAGTTCGTCACCGTAGAGCGGCGAGAACTGCGACGCGCCGCTTTCAGCAAGCGCCACCACCTTGTGTGCAAGCTCCTCGATTCCGGCCGAACCCATCGCCCAGTGCCGGCACAGGATCGCTTCGGCGCCGAGCGAGGCGACATAGGCCTTCACCGCGGCGATTTCCTCGTCGGTGTCCGAAATGAAGTGGTTGATCGCCACCACCGCTGGCACCCCGAACTGCTTCACGTTCTCCAGATGCCGGCCGAGATTGGCGCAGCCCTTTTTCACGGCCGCCACATTCTCCTTGCCGAGCTCTTCCTTCTTCACCCCGCCATTCATCTTCAACGCGCGGATGGTCGCCACGATCACCGCCGCCGCCGGCTTCAGATTGGCCTTGCGGCACTTGATGTCGAAGAATTTTTCCGCACCAAGATCGGCGCCAAAACCGGCTTCGGTCACCACATAGTCGGCGAGCTTCAGGGCCGTCGTGGTCGCCACCACCGAATTGCAGCCATGCGCGATGTTGGCGAACGGCCCGCCATGCACGAAGGCCGGGTTGTTCTCGAGCGTCTGCACCAGGTTCGGCTGCATTGCGTCCTTGAGCAGCACCGTCATCGCCTGGTGGGCCTTGATATCGCGTGCGAACACCGGGCTCTTGTCTCGCCGGTAGGCGACGATGATGTCGCCGAGCCGCTTCTCAAGATCCTTCAGGTCCTTCGCCAGACACAGGATCGCCATCACCTCGGAGGCGACGGTGATGTCGAAGCCGGCTTCGCGCGGGAAGCCGTTGGCGACGCCGCCGAGCGAGCAGATCATCTCGCGCAGCGCGCGATCGTTCATGTCCATCACGCGCCGCCAGACGACGCGCCGCGTGTCGATGCCGAGTTCGTTGCCCCAATAGATGTGGTTGTCGATCATCGCCGACAGCAGGTTGTGCGCGGCGGTGATGGCGTGGAAGTCGCCAGTGAAGTGCAGGTTGATGTCTTCCATCGGCACGATCTGCGCATAACCGCCACCCGCCGCGCCGCCCTTCACGCCGAAGCAGGGGCCGAGCGAAGGCTCGCGCAGGCAGATCATCGCCTTCTTGCCGATACGGTTGAGCCCGTCGCCGAGCCCGACCGTGGTCGTTGTCTTGCCTTCGCCGGCCGGGGTCGGGTTGATCGCGGTGACCAGGATCAGCCGGCCGTCCTTGCGCCCGTCCACCGAGCGGATGAAGGTTTCCGACACCTTCGCCTTGTCATGGCCATAGGGCAGCAGATGTTCGGCCGGGATGCCGAGCCTCGCGCCAATCTCCATGATCGGTTTCTTGTTGGCGGCGCGTGCGATTTCGATATCGGATTTGACCTCGGCCATGGATGGCTCCCCTCGGCGCTGGACTGGAATTCACGGCCTTTCGGCGCGCCCGCATGCAAGCCGAAACCTGGCCGCTCGCGCCATTCCGAAAAAGCCATGCGATGCACGGAATGCGACGCGCTGTTTGCGACATCGCCCCCAATCCGCATCAGCACCGCTCCGGCGCGGCTTCCAACGTCGCCCGGACAGCCAGCCGAGAGGCCTCAGCGATCGAGCACCGAGCGGATTTCCACCAGGTTCGAGCGCACGCGCAACAGGTAGAAGCCCATGTTGGCTAGGTGCGACGGGAAGATCGCGCTCGACTCATTGCCGTTGGAAATGAGCCACGGCTGCATGTCGAGGGAGGTGCGCAGTTGCTCGAGCATCCGCTTCCACAATGCCGTCAGGTTGCGCTCCACGATAATGGCCGAGAAATCGGCTTCGGTCGCCGAAAGAATCCCGTAATAGGCGTAGAGCTGCCCGTAGGCGAACCAGAAGCGGTCGTCGGCGCGCGGGTCGAACCAACCGGCATTCGACTGCTCGATGCGTGCGCGCAGAATGTCCGATGTTGAACCGATGTCGCCGGCGATGCGGTCGAGGAACTGCAGAAGGTTGTCGGCGCGCGCATCGAATGTCGCGTGACAGGACGCCAGGCTGTCGTTGAAGGCCCTCAGTTTCGTCTCGCCCTCGCGATACACGCTGGGGGTCGGACGGGTCGGCCCGCGAAGGCCCACATACCAGGCGTCCTCGTCCCACGACATCGCGGTACGCGCGTCCTGCAGGTTCTGATCGATCTGGGATGTGCCGCGCACACGCCCGAGCGAATCGACGAGTTCGATCGTCGTGCGGCGCATCACCTGGTTAATCCCGAGCTGGAAGGCCGCCTTGTTGTCAAAGAACGGCGTATTCTTCCAGGGAATTCCGAAGAAGCCGAGCTTGGAAGCCAGCATCGACGAAACCCAGGCGTTCTGGTTGACGGTGGAGTCGATCAGCTTTGCCGAAATATCGACAATCGACGAGCGCACGCAGGTTTCCGTTGCTGTCGGCGCCTGCGCGACGGCCGCGGCACCGGACGAGGCGCCGGCATCGGCCGCGGCGACATTGGGCGCCGGTTCGGCCGAGCCCTGATTGGCCGCCACCGATCCCTGGCCGACTGAAGCGACCGGATCACCCGCCAGCGAACGGCCTGTCGCCATCGCGGTTGCCTTCGGATAATCCGGATCGAAATTCGTCCAGACCTGCGTTTGCCAGACGAAATAGCCATAGAAGGCGAGAATGGCGAGCAGGATGGCGCCGACGACCCCGCGCACGATCCAGCCGCGGCGCGTGTACCAGGAGCCGATCCAAAGGAACGGCCAGAGGATGATGCCTACAAGCCAGCCTATGCCGCGCCCGATCCAGTGGAACATCCCGGTGAAGAAATTGACGATCGGATCCAGCATGGGAATTCTCCTCAGTCGTCAGCAAGGCCATAAAGGCGCTGACGCAGCGCGGCCTTGTCGTTGAGATAGGTCGTTTTCAGGGTTTCGACAACGTGCGCCCGCCAGCGCGCGTTGAAACCCTCATAGTCCTTGTAGAAGCCCTGCTTGTTGAAAACATAGCGGGCGACGAAATCCCAGGGCACGAAATCGGAAATGAGCCGGTTGGTCAGCCAGGCGTCGGGATGCCCCGGTTTGGCACGGACCAGCAGGAAGCGCCTTTCCGGCGCGATATCCTCGAACGGCATCTGCCCGGTCTGCGCGATGACGCGCCGCGCCGCGTTGAGGAAGGGAAGCCTCCCGTCCGAATTGATCAGGTCGGCATAGCGGTTCATCCACGCCTGCAGCCACACCTTGTCGACCGCGTTGAAGTCGCGCTCGGGTTCGAGCCCGCGGATGAGGTCGCGCAACGCCATCTCCGCGCGGTGCTCCAGATAGCCCGAACTCTCGATCCACGAGGCGCGCGGCAGTTCGATGCGTCCGGTCGCGGCCAGGAAACGAAAAACGCGGTCGGCGTCATTGAGCGAGAGATAGGCAACCTGCCATGGCCGCGACTTGCGGAAGCCCGGCGTCGACGGATCGCCGATCACCGTTGTCTGCTTCTCGTCGATGAAAACGTAGAGCCCGCCGAAATGGCTGGTCCAGTAGGCATTGTGGCGGAAGATCACCTGGTCGGGCACCAACGCATTCTCGCGAATGTCGCCGGCGACCTTGGCGAGTTCCACCATGCGGTTGAGCATGGCGTCGTCGCGCCAGGCGTTCGGTTCGCGCTTCAGCCGGTCGGTGAGCTTGGCAAGTTCCGCCGCCTTGCCGAGCACATCCTCAGCCGAAAGTACCTTGAACTCGACCTGGTTGATCGACAGCAGGTCATCGACATCGTCGACCCGCGCGACGGAGTCTTCGATCTCGCCATAGATCACGTCCTTGATCGTCAGCGCGTCGATGGCGCGCGCATTGGCGCTCATGAACTCGAACATCAGCTGCGACGTATTGGAGAACGCGGTGTGCACCACCGGCAGTTCCACCTGCGACGGGGTGAGGATGATGAAGCGCCGGTTGACGCCGCCGGGATCGAGATAGTCGTCGTCCTTCAGTTCCTGCGCGATTTGCGGGGAGAAGCCGGTGCGGTCGATCTCGAAGGATTTGAGTTTCGTCCCGGCGAATCCGAACGCCGCCAGCGCCTTGTTGTAGCGATCGACCAGATGCGGCTGGTCGATCGTCAGCAGCCGCCCGTAGATCAGCTCGTTGTCGCGCAGGAGATCCATCAGGCGCTCCACGCCCCCTTCGCCTTCAGCGCCTCCATTTCCTTCACCGCCCGGTCGCGCACGCGGGCGTCGCGGATGAGGCGCTGCACGGCCGCGTCGTCGGCGCGGTCGGAATAGCGGAATTCGCTGTCGGCGTAGCGGTTCGCCTCCTGGATGACCATCTCCATGGTGAAAGGCTTCCTCAGCTCCGAGATCATCGCCTTCTTGTCGTCGTAGCCCTTGTGCATGAAGGTCTCGGGCTTCTCGAACCACTCGTCCGGAAGCTCGATGTCCATGGCCCGCATCTTCACCGCGTCGGTGACGTTCTTGACCGCGCGGCCGGTAAACCGCGGCTCGCGCTCCTTGATCATGTGCAGATAGCGGCCGATGTCGGCGATGGTCTTCGGCTCGCCGTTCTCCTTGAGGAATTTTTCCCACACCGCCTCGAGTGCGCCTTCCTGCGGTTTGGAATGCCCCTCATAGGCGCTCGTCACGGCGCGCTTGATCTCCTGCGCCGCGTAGAGCTGGTGGTCGCCGAGCGGGATCTTGTGGTTCTTGCCGGCGAGCAGCGCGAAGATGTCGATGTAGTCGGCTTCCGTCTGCGGCCCGTCGACCAGCCAGCGGGCCGAGGCGCGCTGCCTCAGCGCGTCGTCGACGTTCTCCGGATAGTTGGAAAACATGCCGAAGGTGGAATTGCCGCGCACCACGGTTTCGGCGCCCGAGAACGCCGCCATCAGCACGCCGGTGATTTCGTGCTGGCCGGCAGATGCCCGGTCGTCGGAGCGCCGTGCCGCCACCTGGTCGATGTCGTCGACGGTGCCGAAGCCGATGGCCTTCGGGTTCAGCACGTTGTCAATGAAGGTCCGGCAGTTCTGGCCCGACTTGCCCTGGTAGGAGGAAATCTGGTCAACGCCGAAATTCTCGTAGACGAAGGGGTAGCCCGCGACCGCGCAGTAGCCATTGATGAGGCCGGCGATCATCTGAATCAGCGTCGTCTTGCCGGTGCCCGGCGCCCCGTCGCCGATGAAGGTGAAGATGAAGCCGCCGAGCTCGACGAACGGATTCATCTGCCGCTCGAAATCATAGGCCATGATCATCTTGGACAGCTTCATCGCCTGGTATTTGGCGATGTGGTTGCCGACGACCTCCTCCGGTTTCTTGAAGGTCATCACCAGCGCCTTGCGCTTCGGACCCGGCGCCACGTCGAAACCGTCGAGAGTGAAATTGTCCGCCTCGATGCGGATATGGCTGTCCTCGAAGGCGCCGAGCCCGTCGAAGCGGCCCTTGCGCGACAGCAGTCCGTCGACCGACACCCGCGCGAAGGCTCGCGTCCGCGACAGCATCGACGCATCGTCCCTGGCGCCGGAGATGGCGCGATCGAGCCCCGCGACCATGCTCTTAAGTGCATCCTGCGCCGTGTCGAACAGGAAGTCCGGCTCCTCCACGTCGTTCGGCGGCTCGCCGTCGGCCTCGATGGTCTGGGCAAGGAACGAGGCGAACGAAAAGGCCGCGACATAGGCCGCCGCCGCCAGCAGCTTCTTGAACTCGGCCGCGTCGGCGCCTTCCAGCGGCGCGCGCTGGTTCTTCGCTGTCAGGCTTTCCAGGTTGGTCGCCTGCGCGAACACGTCGGCGACGGCGAGCGACACCGCAAGCCCGCGCCGCGCGCGCACCAGCAGCGTCTGCTGGGGAATGGAAAACCACGGGTCGCCGGGACGGATCGCACCGATTGTCTTGGCCAGTTCCACCTCGCGCGTCTTGCGCACAGAGCCCGGCGTGACGGAGGAGACGAAGCGGCGATTGGTTCCGGCCAGCGCCGTGCCGGATTCGCGCGAGGAATCCTCAAGCACGATCACCCGCGTCACCATCGACTGGGCGGTGGCGAGATGCTTCTCGATGTCCTTTTCGGCGATCGTCGTCAGTCCGGCGTCCATGGTGTCCTCATACGTCGCTGATGACCTTGCCGTTCGACAGGATGTGAACCTGGTATCCGGCAAAAACAGATGTGGTTTCGCCCGCCGCGTAGAGCGCCTGGTAGGCCTCATGCGGCACCAACGCGTGCTTCTCGTAGGCACTCACCCCCTGGCGCGCCGCCTCCAGATCGTCGGTGGCGATATGGAATTCCTCGCGCGCCGCTTCGGATGACCACAGCCCGCGCCGGCCCGGTTTCTCCGCCTTGGAGAACACCTCCTGCACCGTCCAGGTCAGCAGCCAGGCGTTCTGCGGCTTCGACACCTTCGACAGCACTTCCGAGACCGTCGAGTTGTTCTCGGTGATACCGGCCGAATAGAATGGCCCGAGCACGACCCGGCGAAGCTGCTTGGGGTGCAACTCGTCGAAATCCTTGTCGAGATTGCCGGCGATCGTCACCGGCGTCAGCGTGTAGGCCGAGTTCTTCTCGGCGAAATCGTCGAAGCGCCGGGCCAGTTCCGGGTTGAGCAATCCATCGACCGGCAGCGGGATCTGGACCCGTTCGTTGAGCGATCCGTCGGAGCGCACCAGCATGTCGACGAGGCGCTCGGAGGAATCCTCCACCGCCGCCATGTAGACCATCGGCAGGTTCGCCGTGCCGTCGAAGGCGCCCCAATGGACAAAGTAGAGCGGCCTGCCGGTCTTCGGATTGGTCGAGACCTTGATGGTGCGCGGCAACACGAAGGGCGAGAACAGTTCGCCGCTCTTTACGTCCTCCAGATAGAGGCGCTCCGCCATCGTCTTCTGCAGCGCACCGGGAAACTCCTTGTGGCGCAGGATGAAGTCCGCCATCTCGACGCGGATTTCCTCCGCCGAGGGGATTTCGGTCAGCCGTGTCTCGGCCCGCTTGCGGTCATTTTCCAGCTCCAGCACATTCTGGAACACCGGATAGCCGCTGTCGGCGCGCTGGATGCGGAACGTGTCGGCAAAGGCGACGCGGTTGCGCCAGCACGAGAAGCTCTTCTCCAGCCGGGCGATATATTCGACCGCGACCTGCGCGATCAGCCCGTGCTGGTAGAAGGGAGAACGGTCGTCGCGCAGGAATACATCAATCCCGTCGAGCGCCGCGGCGATCGCGTCGAAATACCGACCGACCGCGTCGCCGCCTGCCTCCGTGCCGGCCTTGGCCTTGACCGCCATGGGGAATCGCTCAGCCGGTGCTGACGTAGTCGGCGGCGTTGTGCTTGCGCATCACCTCGTCGAAGCGCCGCGAAAAGGCTTCGTCGGCAAGCTTCTTGCGCCGCTGGATGTCGGCTGTCGCCACCATGTTCTTCTCGTGCATTTCAAGCAGGTCGCCGATGTGCTTCTGCGCCGCCGCGCCGATGCCGGCCATCGTCTCTTCCGCCGTGTTGTCGACCTGGCTGCCGAGCGTGTTGATCTTGTGCGCCACGTCCTGCTGGGCCGCCGTCTTCAACGAGTCCTCCAAAGCCTTGTAGAGGACGATGCGCTGTTCGGTGTCGATGGTCAGCTTGTTGATCAGCGTATTCTGCGCCGCGATCTGGTTGTTGAGCGAATCGACGAAGGTCTGGAACATCGAGGTGTAGCGTTCCAGCGTCTGGCTCTCGGCCAGAAGCTCCTGCTCCTTGGCCTGCTTCTCGTTGTATTCGGTGGCGAGCTTGGAGCGCTCGCCCTCCAGCCGCGTGCGGTCCTTCTGGTTCGTCGACGCCGCGATCTGGTTCTCGATGTCGAGCAGCAGCGGGTTCAGTTCCTCGATGCGCTTCTGCGTCGCCTCAAGCGTCGACATGGTTGCCTTGCGCCGCTCGATGACCTGCACGAGGCTCGTCTCCGACGTCTTGTAGCGCTGGTCGAGGACGCCCTTCTGCCCCTTGAGGATGCCGACGATGGTATCCGACTTGCCGAGCAGTTCCTGCAGGTTGCCGGCGAGCGACATGTTGCGCACGCGATCGGTGCGCAGTCGCTGCGCCCGCTGCTTGGAGAAGAAGCCGATGAAGCTTTCCCACGCCGTGTAGCTCTTCATCGACTCGAACTCGGTACCGAACACGTTGGTCGCGTCCTCGAGCCCGATGATGAGGTCGGCGATATTCGCCTCCATCGTCTTCTGCTGTTTCAGCACGTCCTCGATGCGGGCGTTCTCGATATCGAAATTGACGTCGCCGATCTTCTTGTCGGCCTTGGCAAGCTGGTCGAGAATCGTCCCCGACTGCTCGATCTTGGAGCGCATCTCGTCCACCGCCTGCTTGGTCTTGGCGATTTCGGCGTCAAAGTTTTGCAGCGTGGCCATGCGCTAATCCTCAAGCGTTTCCAAAAGGTCGGCGGCGAATATAGGGGGGCATGCCGGCATTGGAAAGACGCGCAGCCGGTCCTCAAAGCAAAAAGGCGCGCCGTGCGGCGCGCCTTGTCTGGATGCCATCCTGTCCAGGTCGGCTCAGTTCGGAGCCTTGAGATAGGCAATCACGTTGGCGATGTCTTCCGGCTTCTTCAGACCCGGGAACGCCATCTTGGAGTCCGGATTGAAATCCTTCGGCTTGGTCAGGTAGGCGGTCAGGCTGGCGTCATCCCAAACCTTGCCTTCCGCGCCCATCGCCTTCAGGCCGTCGGAATACTTGTCCTGATAGTCGGCGAGCGAACCCATGACGCGGCCGACAACGCTGTCGAGGTGCGGACCGACCTTGTTCTTCGGCTCGGTCGCGGTGTGGCAAGCCATGCACTTCTTGAAAACTTCCTTGCCGGCAACCGCATCGCCGTCGGCGAAGGCGGGAGTGGCAAAAGCGGCCGCAACCAGCGCGGCGGCGAAAATGCGATTCATGTTCTCAACTCCGTCTTGAAAGAAACCGGTATCCCTTCGCCATGCCTCTAAGCACAAAAGGCGATCGTTTGCCATGAGACATAATGATCGAATGGGACCGAATTGCATTTACGGTTTAGCGAAACCGACCATGTCCTCCGCCCGGAAGCGCCCCGTTTCCTCCTCCCAGTGGCGTCGGCAAAGCGATACGTAGCGGTCGTTGCCGCCGATCTCCACCTGCGCGCCCTCGCGCACCACGCGCCCCTCGCTGTCGAGCCGCACCACCATCGCCGCCTTGCGCCCGCAGCGGCATATCGTGCGCACTTCCCGCAGATCGTCGGCGATCGCGAGCAATGCCAGCGATCCGGGAAACAGCTTGCCCTGGAAATCGGTTCTGAGCCCGTATGCCATCACCGGAATGCCGAGCCTGTCGGCAACCCGCGCCAGCTGCCATACCTGCTTTTCGGTGAGGAACTGCGCCTCGTCGAGAAAGACGCAGTGCACCGGACCGGCGGCGGCATTGTGCGCGCCGACGCGTGCAAGAAAATCCGTCTCGGCATCGAAGGTTTCCGCCTCGGCGTCGAGTCCGATGCGCGAGGCGATGCGGCCGAGCCCCGCGCGGTCATCGAGTGCCGCCGTGAACAGCATCGTGTTCATGCCGCGTTCGCGGTAGTTGTACGACGCCTGCAGCAGCAGCGTCGACTTGCCGGCATTCATCGCCGAATAATGGAAATAGAGCTTGGCCATCGCGCGAGAAACTACCCGCGCCGCGCCGCGGTTTCCATCGCCGTGCGACGCTCGTCAACAGCTTCGCGCGCTTGCCTTTGCCTTTGCCAGCCATCAACCTGAGCCTGAATGCGGCAGGATGAAATCATGAACGGATACTGGCAGACAACGCCGTCGGGGAAGGTGCGCGCACGTGGGCTCGGCCTGCCCTTCGCCGGCAATCCAGGCCCCTTCAACGCGATCACTGACGTCGAAGGCGTGGAAATCGGTTGCGCCACGATCATCGACGGCGAGGGACCGCTGGTTCGCGGCGGCGGCCCGGTGCGCACCGGCGTCACCGCCATCCTGCCACGCGGCCGTGCCGGCGCCGGCACGCCCTGCTTCGCCGGCGCCCACACGCTCAACGGCAATGGCGAGATGACCGGCCTTGCCTGGATCGACGAGATCGGCCAGTTGCAGACGCCCGTCACGATCACCAACACGCATTCCTGCGGCACCGCTCGCGACGCCACGCTGAAATGGATGGTTACGAACGCCATCGGCATGGGACAGGACTGGGGGTTGCCTGTCGCGGCCGAAACCTGGGACGGCGAGCTCAACGACATCAACGGTTTCCACGTGGCGGACGAGCACGTTTTTGCCGCGCTCGACGTCGCCACTTCCGGTCCGCCGGAGCTCGGTAGCGTCGGCGGCGGCACCGGCATGATCTGCTACGACTTCAAGGGCGGCAACGGCTCGGCCTCCCGCCAACTCGTCGTCGACGGGCAGACCTTCACGCTCGGCGTTTTCGTGCAGGCCAATTTCGGCCGCCGCGAGCAGTTGACCGTCCTTGGCGTCCCCGTCGGCACCCACATCACCCGCGACAAGCTGCGCGGGCGCGACGTCGGATCGGTCATTGCCGTCGTCGCCACCGATGCGCCGCTGCTGCCGCACCAGTTGAAGCGCATCGCACGCCGCGTCACCCTCGGCCTCGCCCGCACCGGGACCACCGGCGGCCATTCCTCCGGCGACATCTTCCTCGCCTTCTCGACCGCCAATCCGGGCGCACTTGCCTCTGCCGGTCGCGCCGTGCGCCAGGCGGATTTCCTCGCCGACGCTCAACTTGACCCGCTCTTTTCGGCGACCGTCGAAGCAGTCGAGGAATCCGTCATCGATGCGATGGTCGCCAATGCAACGATGGTTGGCCGCGACGGGTCGACGTCCATCGCCTTGCCGCACGGCGAACTGCTTTCCCTGATGCGTCGCTACGGCCGCATGGCCTGATTCCCTGCCGCCATGGCGCGGACGGAACAGCGGGCGCCGCGCCGGGAACACGAAGCCGCTGGCATCCGCGTTGAATCCGTGTTTGAAATTCCTTCTGGACAGGGGCTTGGCCCGTCTGCCGACGAAGACCGCCGGCCGGGGCCAAACCGAGATCGAAAACGGGAGATCACGATGAAGAATGTCTTTTCCGCAACCCTGCTGGCGACCGCGCTTCTGGCCGCGCCGGCATTCGCCGGCGACGCCGACACCTGCAAGGCCGTGCGCTTCGCCGATGTCGGCTGGACCGACATCCAGGCCACTACCGGTGTTGCCAGCGTCATTCTCGACGCGCTCGGCTATGCGCCCGAAGTCCAGGTGCTGTCGGTGCCGGTGACCTACACGTCGCTGAAGAACAAGGACATCGACGTCTTCCTCGGCAACTGGATGCCCTCGATGAAGGGCGACGTGCAGCCCTATCTCGACGACAAGTCCGTTGAATCGATCGGCCTCAACCTGGAAGGCGCCGGCTACGGCATCGTCGTCCCGCAATATGTCGCCGACGCCGGCGTCAAGTCGCTCGCCGATGTCGCCGCCAACAAGGACAAGTTCGCCGGCAAGCTTTACGGCATCGAGCCGGGCAATGACGGCAACCGTATCATCCTCGACATGATCTCCAAGGGCGACCTGCCCGGCTTCGAACTGGTCGAATCCTCCGAAGCCGGCATGCTGTCGCAGGCCGAGAAGTCGATGAAGAACAATGAGTGGATCGCCTTCCTCGGCTGGACCCCGCATCCGGTGATGGGCGAGATGAAGATCACCTATCTCGACGGCATGGGCGATTCCGGCTTCGGCGCCGCCGAGGTCTATACGAACGTGCGCGCCGGCTACGTGTCCGAGTGCCCCAATGCCGGCAAGTTCATCTCCAACCTGAAGTTCTCGCTGAGCATGGAAAACCAGATCATGGACGCCATCCTCAAGGGTGGAGAAGCCAATGCGGCGGCGCTCGACTGGCTGAAGAAGAACCCCGATGCCGCGAGTGGCTGGCTCGAAGGCGTGACGACCTTCGATGGCGGCGACGCCGCGGCGGCACTCAAGGCCAAGCTCGGCGGCTGAGGCTGCCGGCGTCAGGTGACAGGAACAGGGGCGGCCGGATTGAGGTCCGGCCGCCCGCTCTGAAAAAGAAAAAGCCGGGAGTGACCGGGGGGAGGAGGTGACAGGATGGACCCGATCAGCGAGTGGCTCGCATCGGCGAAAATTCCCGTCGGCCAGTGGGGCAAGTCATTCTTCAAGTTCCTCACCGACAATTTCGAATGGTTGTTCGATAACCTCGCCCGCTTCTTTCGCACCGTTCTCGATGCTGCCACCTCGGGCCTGCTGTTCGTTCCGCCCATTGTCATGGCCTTCGCGGTCGCGGGGCTTGCGTGGTGGCTGCAGAAGAGCTGGAAACTCGGTCTCGGCGTTCTCCTCGGACTGATCTTCATCATCAATCAGGGCCTGTGGAAGGAGACGATCGAGACGCTGGTCCTTGTCGTCGCCGCCGCAGCCGCATCCATGGCGATCGGCGTGCCGATTGGCATCTGGTGCGCCCACAATGAGCGCGGTTGGAAGATCATTCAGCCTCTGCTCGACCTGATGCAGACGCTGCCGACCTTCGTCTATCTGATCCCGGTCCTCATCCTGTTCGGCCTCGGCGTCGCGCCGGGCCTCATCGTCACCGTCATCTTCGCCGCGCCGACGCCGATCCGCCTCACCTATCTTGGTATCCGCTCGGTTCCCACCCCGATGATCGAGGCAGGCCAGGCCTTCGGCGCGACCCCGCGCCAGCTCCTCTGGAAGGTCGAGTTGCCCGCCGCGCTGCCCACCATCATGGCCGGGCTGACCCAGTGCATCATGCTGTCGCTGTCGATGGTCGTTATCGCCGCCCTGATCGGCGCCAACGGCCTCGGCAAGCCGGTCGTGCGCGCGCTCAATTCCGTGAACATCCCGCTCGGACTCGAGGCCGGGCTCGCCATCGTCGTGCTCGCCATCGTGCTCGACCGCATGAGCCGCATCGGCCACGGAGGCGCGAAATGACCGTAGCCATCGAGTTCAAGGATGTCGACATCATCTTCGGCGCCAATGCCGGCGAGGCCCTCGAAATGGCGCATGCCGGCGCCGACCGTTCCGAGATCCTGGAAAAGACCGGCTCGGTGCTCGGCTGTACCGGCGCCAATCTGACGGTCGAGGAAGGCGAGATCTCGGTGCTGATGGGCCTGTCCGGCTCGGGCAAATCGACGCTGCTGCGCGCGGTCAACGGACTGAACAAGGTGACGGGCGGCGCTGTCATGGTCCGCGATGGCGACCGCATGGTCGACGTCGTCACCTGCAGCGCGGCAACGCTGCGCCAGGTGCGCCAGCGGGCCGTTGCGATGGTCTTCCAGCAGTTTGCCCTGCTGCCCTGGCGCACGGTCGCGCAGAATGTCGGCTTCGGCCTGGAACTCGCCGGCGTCCCCGACGCCGAGCGCAAGGCGCGGGTGGAAAGGCAACTGAAGCTGGTCGGCCTCGGCGAATGGGCCGGAAAATATGCCCATGAGCTCTCTGGCGGCATGCAGCAGCGCGTGGGCCTTGCGCGCGCCTTCGCCACGGAAGCGCCGATCCTGCTCATGGACGAGCCGTTCTCCGCCCTCGACCCGCTGATCCGCACCAAGCTCCAGGACGAACTGCTCGACCTGCAGAAGACGCTGAAGAAAACCATCCTCTTCGTCAGCCACGACCTTGAGGAAGCGCTGAAGATCGGCAACCGCATCACCATCATGGAGGGTGGCCGCATCGTCCAGTCAGGCCCGCCCGAGGATATCGTGCTGAAGCCGGCCAACGCCTATGTGCGCGACTTCATCGCCAATGTGAACCCGCTCTCGGTCCTGACCGCGTGGAACATCATGCGCGACCGTCGCGATCTCGATACCGGACCCGACGGGTGGGTCTGGCTCGACCGGCGGCGCACGACCCGCTTCAAGCTCGATGCCAACGGCCTCGTCGAGGCGGCCGAGCGCGATGGCCAGCCGATCGTCTGGGTATCCTGCGACGATGTCGAGACCATGCCGGAGGACGCGCCGCCGGTTTTTTGGGCAAAGCCGGGAACGACCGTGAAAACCGTCATGCTCGCCATGCACAAGTCGAACACCGCACCCGTCGCCATCTTCGACGAATCCACGCGCTTCATCGGCGCCATCGGCATCCGGGACGTTCTGCAGGCGGTCTTGCGTCGCTAGCGCGAACACCGATTCCGGGTTGCCGGGCGGCCCGCCGGACCGGTAGGATCGCGGTGATTTCGTTTCACTATTATCGGGAGGCATCATGAATCCGAAGGGCGTAGCCGCCATCGTCACCGGCGGCGGATCGGGACTTGGCGAAGCAACGGCGCGCGCACTGGCGGCCGCTGGCGCGAAGGTTGCCGTCTTCGACGTCAACACCAAGGGCGCGGAGGCCGTCGCCGCCGACATCGGCGGCATTGCCGTACGCTGCGACGTCTCCTCGCCCGACGCGGAAGCAGCCATCGCCACCGCGGCGAACGCCCACGGCGAAGCGCGCATCCTCGTCAATTGCGCCGGCATCGGCATGGCCATGCGCACCACGACGAAGGAGGGAGCGCATCCTCTCGAGGTCTTCGCCAAGGTCATTCAGGTCAACCTCGTCGGCACCTTCAACATGATCCGCCTTTTCGCGGTGCGCTGCGAGAAGCTCGACCCGCTGGAGGGTGGCGAACGCGGCGTCATCGTCAACACCGCCTCCGTCGCCGCCTATGACGGACAGATCGGCCAGGCGGCCTACTCCGCCTCCAAGGGCGGCGTTGTCGGCATGACGCTGCCTATTGCCCGCGACCTGTCGCGCGCCGGCATCCGGGTGTGCACCATCGCGCCCGGCATCTTCCGCACGCCGATGCTCGCCGGACTGCCGGAGGAGGCGCAGAAGTCGCTCGGCATGCAGGTGCCCTTCCCGCCGCGCCTCGGCGATCCGGCCGAATATGGCGCACTCGCCATGCACATCGTCGAAAACCAGATGCTGAACGCCGAGACGATCCGTCTCGACGGCGCCATCCGCATGGCGCCGAAATAATCCGTGGCTGAGCCTGGCGCGAAGACGGGGCCGCTCGCCGGCCTCGTCGTCATCGAAATGGCGGGTCTTGGCCCTGTGCCGCTCGCCGGCCTCATGCTGGCCGAGATGGGTGCGCGCGTCGTCCGCATCGAGCGACTGTCGGCCGAACGCGCATTCCTGAAAGTGCCCGACGCCTTCGATCTCGACCGCCACGGCCGCGAGATCCTGCATGTCGACCTGAAGAAGAAGGAAGGCGTCGCCCTCGTCGCCCGCCTGGCCGCCGCCGCCGATATTCTCGTCGAGGGCTTTCGCCCGGGCGTCATGGAGCGGCTCGGACTTGGGCCCGACATGCTTCTTACCGCCAATCCGCGTCTCGTCTTCGGCCGCATGACGGGTTTCGGCCAGGACGGGCCGCTTGCCGTGCGCGCCGGCCATGACCTCACCTATCTTGCCCGCACCGGGGCCCTGGCCGCCATCGGTCCGGCGGACGGCAGGCCCGTTCCGCCCCTGAACCTCGTCGCGGATTACGGCGGCGGCACCATGTTCCTGCTGACCGGCGTTCTCGCCGCCATTGTCGAACGGTCGATGTCGGGCAGGGGCCAAGTCGTCGACGCTGCCATGATCGACGGCGCCTCGATGCTCTCCGCTCCGTTCTTCGGGTTTCTGGCCACCGGATTCTGGAAAGAAAAGCGCGGCTCGAACCTGCTCGATTCCGGCGCGCCGTTCTACGATACCTACGAGACCGCCGACGGCCGCCATGTCGCGGTGGCCTGCCTGGAGCCGCAGTTCTTCGCCGAATTCGCCCGTCTGCTGCCGCTCGGCGAACCTTTTGCCTCGGCCCAGTACGACATGGCGAACTGGCCGGCCATGCGCGAGGCGATTGCCGCCCGCTTCCGCGAGAAAGGCCGCGACGAATGGGCGGCCCTGTTCGACGCCACCGACGCCTGCGTCGCCCCGGTCCTCGCTTTCTCCGAAGCGTCAGCCGACCCGCACAATGTCGACCGGGCCACCCATGTGAAGGTCGGTTCGCTCACCCGGCCGGCACCCGCGCCGCGTTTTGCGCGCACGCCCTCCGCGCCGTCCGCCCCGCATGTCGTTTCCGCGGATGCGGCCCGTGCCACGCTCGAACGCTTCGGGCTCGACGCCGGCGAAATCGGCGAACTCGCGCGCAATGGCGTCATCGGTGCCTGACATGGGTGACGCGTCCGACGAAAAAAAGCCCTTCTCCCCGATCCGCCAGACGGACGACGAGGCCCTTGCGTTGGCCGAGCGCCTTATCCGCACCGCCCGTTTCGGGGCGCTCGCCGCGCTCGATCCCAAGTCCGGTACGCCGCTGGTGACGCGCGTGGCGACGGCTACCGCGCTCGACGGCGCACCGATCATCCTTGTCTCGGGCCTGAGTGCCCATACGGCTGCGATCCTCGCCGATCCGCGTTGCGGTCTGCTGCTCGGCGAACCAGCCAAGGGCGATCCGCTGGCCCACCCGCGCATTTCGCTCACGTGCCTCGCCCGCCGCCTGGACCGAGAGGACGAGGAAGGCCGCCAGGCCAGGCGGCGCTATCTCAACCGTAATCCCAAGGGGATGCTCTATGCCGATTTCCCCGACTTCGCCTTCTTCCGTCTGGAGCCTCTTTCGGCCAGCCTGAACGGCGGATTCGGCAAGGCTTATGCGCTTGCGCCCGGCGACCTGCTTGTCGAAAGCCCCTCGGAGATCGCCGAAATCGAACAATCGGCCATCGTTCATATGAACGAGGACCATCGCGACGCGGTCCAGGCCTTGGCGCAACGTGCTTCGCGCCATCGCGGCGCGAACTGGCACATTACCGGAATCGATTCCCGCGGCCTCGACCTTGCGACCGGCGACGAAACGGCCCGCCTTCGTTTCGTGAATGCCGTTGCCACGGCTCAGGTGCTGCGTCGCGCCTTGTCGGATCTGGTCGCCGCGGCACGCGAAGGACGCTGACGCAGCGGCAGTCCATTATCGTCGGCGCGGCGTCTTGGCGGTTGCTCATTGCGAAACAATTGGTTATGAATCCTCCGTGTTTCCGCGCCCACCGGTGACGGGACTGCGGTGTCATGCCCCCTGACACTGCAAGCAGGAATGGACGACCCGATTCAGCGGGGGATTTCGATGACGTACAATCTGCTTGGCCGTACGGATGATGCGGCTGCGCTGCTTGGCGCGATGGCCAACGCGCGGCGATTGCATATTCTCTGCCTGCTCATGGACGGCGAGCATTCGGTCGGTTCGCTGGCCGAAAAGGTATCGCTCAGCCAATCCGCCCTCTCGCAGCACCTGGCCAAACTGCGCGGGCTGAACATCGTCAGCACCCGCCGGCAAGGGCAGACGATCTACTACTCGTTCGCCAGCGCCGCCGCCCGCGAGTTGGTCGTCAAGCTTGACGGACTGTACAACGGCAAACACTGACGGCGCCCGAACGCGCCCTTGCACAAGGCTCCCCCGCGGTCCTATGTGTTAGCTTCGCCGTATCGGAGAAGTGCCATGGATATCGTCCTGAAGATCGAGGGTATGAGCTGCGGCGGTTGCGCCGCGTCGGTCGAAAAGGCGTTGCGCGCCGGCGGCGCAGACAACGTCAAGGTCGATCTTGCCTCTGGAAAGGCCTCGTTCAGCGCACCTGCGGGCGCAAACGCCGAGAGTTTCCGCGCCGCGGTCGACGAGGCGGGCTACGAGGCGGCAATCGAATCCAGGCCCGCCGCCTGACGCGTCCCATGACGCAGCATCTGACGTTCGACATCTCGGGCATGACCTGCGCTGCCTGTTCGGCGCGCGTGGAAAAGGTGTTGGCACGCCAGCCCGGCGTGGAAAAGGCCAACGTCAACCTCGCCCTTGAGCGCGCCGACATCGAGGTCGGACCCGGCATTGATGCCTCCGTGCTCGCCGCCGCCGTTGAGAGGGCCGGTTATTCGGCGACGCTGCGGATCGCCGATCGCGAGAAGCAGCGCGAAGCGGACCGCGCCCGCGAGGCTTCACGCGCCGCCGAGGAACGGTGGACGCTTTGGCGCTTCGTCATTTCGGCTGCCTTTGCCCTGCCGCTTGTGGTTGCCAATCTCCCGATGATGACCGGGACGGGCGCGGCACTGATGTCGCCGGTCTGGCAGGCGGTGCTGGCATCGGGCGTTCTTGTCTTCTCGGGCAGCCGTTTCTATCGCGAGGCTTACGCCGCCGCGCGCACCGGTGGAGCCAACATGTCGACGCTGGTTTCGCTCGGCGCGACGGCGGCGTTCGGCTGGTCGCTTTGGCAGACGCTTTATGGCCACGGTCACGAACATTTGTTCTTTGAAGCCGCCGCTGTGGTACCGACGCTGGTCATGCTCGGCAAATGGCTGGAGGCGCGCGCCAAACGCGGCGCTTCGTCCGCCCTCGCCGCACTTGCCCGGCTGAAGCCTGCAAGTGCCGAGCGGATCGTCGACGGACGGACCGAAACGGTCGATGCGGAAACACTCAGGCCCGGCGATCTCGTCATGGTCCGGCCGGGAGCCCGGGTCCCTTGCGATGGCACGATCCGTTCCGGCAGTACCGCGATCGACGAATCGCTGGTGACCGGCGAGAGCCTGCCGGTTGCGCGCACGACAGGCGATAACGTCATCACCGGATCGGTCAATGGCGACGGGGTGATCGAGGTCGAGGTCACGCGCGTCGGCGAGGATACGACGCTAGCCCGCATCATCCGCCTCGTCGAGGCGGCCCAGCTCGGCGAGGCACCGGTCCAAAAACTCGCCGATCGCGTCTCGGCCGTGTTCGTTCCGACCATCATCGTCTTGTCGCTCCTGACCTGGACCGCCTGGTGGATTGTGACCGGCGATCCGGTGGCGGGCCTTTCGCCGGCCATCGCGGTTCTGGTCATTGCCTGCCCCTGCGCGCTGGGCCTGGCGACGCCGACAGCATTGGTTGCCGGTACCGGCGCGGCGGCACGCGCCGGGATTCTGATCCGCGATGTCGAAGCGCTCGATCGCGCCCAGGCGGTCGGAGCGGTCGCCTTCGACAAGACCGGAACGCTGACGCTCGGCCATCCGCAGGTTGTTGCCACCGCCGCCATCGACGGCGACAAGGGCGAAATCCTTGCGCTCGCAGCCGCCGTCGAGGCCGGCAGCGAGCATCCGCTCGCGCGCGCCATTGTCGCCGCGGCCGGCCCCTCGGCACCGAAGGCGACAGGTATCCAGGCCCGGCGCGGCGAAGGCGTCGCCGGTAGCGTCGGCGAACGGCGGATCGCCGTCGGCGATGCGGCAATGATGGCGTCCGAAGGGATCACGCCGCAGGCGTGTTCGGCGCTCTCATCCACCTTGCCGGACGCCTCGACGGTTGCCTTCGTTGCGGTGGATGGACAATTGCGTGGCGCCATTGCCCTCGCCGACGAACCGCGGCCGCAGGCCGCCGATGCGGTTTCGGTGCTGGCGCGGCGCGGCCTGCCTTCCATGATGATCACCGGCGACAATGAACGCGTCGCGACGGCGATCGCCGCATCCATCGGGATCGACGCGGTCAGTTCCGGCGTCAAGCCGGCCGGCAAGATCGCCGCGATCAAGGCCTTCCGCGAGAAGACGGGCAAGCCGGTCGCCTTCGTCGGCGACGGCCTCAACGACGGCCCGGCGCTCGCCGCCGCCGATCTCGGCATTGCCATGTCGTCAGGGACGGAGGTTGCCCGCGAAGCGGCGGCCATCACCTTGATGCGGCCCGATCTGCGCCTTGTCGGGGACGCGCTGGAGATCGCCGCCCGGACGCGCCGCACCATCGTGCAGAACCTCGTCTGGGCCTTCCTCTACAATATCATTGGCATCCCGCTTGCCGCCTTCGGCGTGCTCTCGCCCGTTTTCGCCGGTGCGGCGATGGCCTTTTCATCCGTCTCGGTCGTCACCAATTCGGCGCTCCTGGCGCGCTGGCGTCCCCGGCGTTCGCCGACCTGAATGGTCGAACCGATCGCAATCGGCACGGCCGACGATCCGCGCATCGCTGCATTTCGCAACATCCGCGAACGCGACTTGCGCCAGCGCGACGACACGTTCATCGCCGAGGGGCGCGTGGTGCTCTCGGTTCTGCTCTCGCAGTGCCGCTTCACTGTCGAAGCAGGACTTGTCCTCGATCGCAAGCTGCCCGGCCTTGCGGATCTTCTCGCCCACTGGCCGAACGCCGCACCGCTCTATGTAGCGCCGCGGGACGTGCTCGACGCCATCGCCGGGTTCCATCTGCACAGGGGCATTCTTGCTCTCGGCCGCAGGATATCGGCCGAGGAGCCGGGCATGCTGCTGTCGCGTCTGCCGACCGAAGCGCTGGTGGTCGTCGGTATCGGGATTGCGAACCACGACAATGTCGGCGCCATCATGCGCAATGCGGCGGCCTTCGCCGCCGACGCCGTGCTTTTTGATGCGACGAGCTGCGATCCGCTCTACCGCAAGGCAATCCGCGTTTCCGTCGGCGCCGCACTCAGCGTACCGTTCTCACACGCCGGCAGCGCACACGAGGTCCTGGAGGCCCTATCGCAGGCCGGTTTCACGTCATGGGGATTGACACCCGATGGTGCGTTAGCGCTCGCAACCGCCGTTCCGCCACAGCGGCTGGCCATCGTGCTCGGGACCGAAGGCGCCGGATTGCCCGCATCGGTCCTTCAGCGTCTGGACACGATCCGCATCGACATGCCCGGCGAGATCGACAGCCTCAACGTGGCTGTGGCCGAAGCGATCGCGCTTCACCATGTTCGCGTGATCGGCAAGGCAGGTTCGGGATCAACCCCGACCCGCTGACGCGGATTTCTGCAGGGCCTTGATGCGTTCCGCGAGGCTGGACGCCCCGCCCGATGCACCGGCCTTGTCGAGGGCAGCGTCGATCGGCGATCCTTCGCCTTCCTCTTTCGCGGCCATCGCGACGACCCGGGCGGCGAGATCGAGCACCTGCTCGCGCAACGCCGCATTGTCGGCCGACAGCCTCGCCACATCGAGGTTCAGGACATTCGTGGCACCGCGCGTACCGTCATTGGACTTGGCGGCCCCGCGCAACGCCGACAGATCGCGCCGAAGGCCTTCGATCATTACCTCGCGATCGGCAAGGCGCGTCATCGCCTTCTCGTATTTCTTTTCCAGTTCACCGGCGCGGCGTTGCGCGATACGGGTGGATGCTTCCGCTGTCTTCAGTTCCGACCGCGCGTTACGGCTGCTCCCGGCAATTTCCTTGCCGGAATCGCGCGACGCCCGAAGCTGCCCCTGAAGTTCGGCGATCTCGCCTTCCTTGTTGGTGAGTTCGATCTGCGCCGCGCCGAGCTTGAGCGCGGTTTCTTCGTGCAGATCGGCCAGTTCGGCGGTTTCGGCCGCCGCGCGCTGGGCATTGATCTCGAGGCGTTCGATGGCCTGGTTGGCAATTTTCAGCGCCGCCTCGAGCTTGGCGGCGTTCGCCTTTGCAGCGGCCAATGCGCTTTCGAGCGCGCTGACACGCTGCTCCTGCGCATCGCGCGTGCCGTCCTTGGGCGTTGTATTCCGTTGCAATCCGGAAATCTCGGTCATCAGCCGGGCCACACGGCCCCGCGAAGCCTCGAGCTTCATCTCGATCTGGCGGACCTCCATGGCGAACGCCGCGCGCATGCGATCCTTTTCCGCCTCGATCTCGTTCATCGACAGCGGCACCGATGCGATGACGCGTTGCCGCGTCAGCCTGACCGCGCGCTGCCACAGCGCAGGCGCCATGACCAGCGCCAGCAGCGCGGCGGCCAGAAAACCAAGAACAAAGAGCAGAATGGACTGGATCACGGACTCGCCCGTCGCGAACGCGCGCGACCTTCGCATGGGCCACGCCGGTTTTTCCAGCCCCTTAGGCGTTCATGGCGGCTTTTTTTGCTGCCCGCAAGCCTTTCGTTCAGAAAGGATTCCAGGTCGGGTTCTGCGTGAGCTTGAGATAGCCCACGTTCAGACCGAGGCGTGCGCCGACGCCGGTGCGCACTGGAACGAGAACAACCTTGTTGTTTTTCAGGACGTTGAAGCCCAGTCCAGCGATCGCATAGGCAGATCCCGAAACACCGCCGAACCGCTTGTAGAGCTGGTTCACGTCCTCAAGGTTATAGACCAGCATCATCGTGCGCGAACCCGAGCCGCCGAAATCCCAACCGAGCGACGGACCCTGCCAGAAGACCTGATGGTCGCCGGCATTCTTGGTGTAGAGCGTGCCTTCGCCATAGGTCAGGCCGCCGACGATCGCGCCGCCGCCCTCCTCGCCGAGCACATAACCATTGGGCAAGCCATAGGTGGAGAAGATCTTCTCGACGACGGTTCCCAGCCCGCCGGATGTCGAACCAAAGAAGCGGTGGCCGGAATCAACGATCTCTTCCATCGAGTAGTTGTCTGCGGCCAATGCCGGTATCGGGCCGAGCGCCGCGGCTGCCAGCGACAGCGCTACCAGGCGCGAAAAATCGCGTTTTGTCAGATACTTGGTCATGAACAGGGTCTCCGATCCTCAGGCCCACCGCAATATTCAATTGGAGAATATGCGGTAAATGTTTTTAAACCTTTAAAAAGCATGAAGATGTCGGCACCAAGGCGCCGGCCTTCGGTTGCCGCCCGGCGGTGTCGCGTGTAACCACCTCGCACGCGCTTGCTGCCGATGATTCGCATTTTCGCAGCCGTGGCGGCGTCCAGCCTGCGGCCATCAAGGATCAGGAACCATGTCGGATCTCGTCGAACTGCCCGCAGCCGATCTCGCCGCGCTTCTGTGCAGCCGCGTCTGTCACGACCTGATCTCGCCGGTCGGCGCCATCAACAACGGCCTGGAACTGCTCGACGAGGGTGGCGCGGATGCCGAGGCGATGGACCTGATCCGCCAGAGCGCCCGGAACGCCTCCGCCCGGCTCCAATTCGCCCGCATCGCCTTTGGTGCTGCCGGTTCCGCCGGCATGATGATCGACACCGGCGATGCCGAAAGCGTCGCGCGCGGCTATCTCGCCAATGAAAAGCCGGAACTGTCCTGGAGTGGCGGCCGCGCACTGCTTCCCAAGAACAAGGTGAAGCTGCTGCTCAATCTCATTCTGGTTGCCAACGCCGCCATTCCACGCGGCGGCCGCCTTGAGGTGGCGCTTGAAAATCTTGAAACCGCGCCGCGCTTCACCTTGAAGTCGTCGGGACCATTGCTTCGCGTTCCCGCCCGCTTCCTCGAATTGCATTCCTCAGGAAGCTCGGAGGAAAGCATCGACGCGCATGCGATCCAGTTTTACTATACGCTGTTCCTTGCCAAACAGGCTGCGATGACGGTTCAGGTCCTCGCCAACGCCGACGCGGTAACCTTGATCGCAGTTTGATCGGGAAATGACACGTTAACCACGCTCCTTACCTTTGCATTTACCACTCGAGCCTAGCGTTTGCCTGTAAGCCACCCGCTGCACAGACAGGGCGCCATGACGAAACGCTGCCTGATCGTTGACGACTCCGACGTCATCCGCACCGTTGCCAGCCGCATCCTTATGCGGCGCGGCCTGCTCGTGAACGAAGCCGACCGGGCAACGCGCGCGCTTGATCTGTGTCGCGTCGACATGCCGGATCTGCTGATCGTCGATATCAAGCTGCCGGACATGGATTCGCTCGAATTTCTCCGGACATTGCGCGCCCTGCCCACGCCCCGCCGGCCGTTTGTCGGCGTGCTGATGGTCGAATTCGACCTGCCGACGCTGCTTCGCTGCCGGCGGGCGGGCGCCGATGCTCACCTGATGAAGCCGTTTACCGCCGCGCAGATGAATGCGCGCCTCGACGAGATCGAGGCCGAACGGCTCGCCAAGGCCGCCTGAGCGGAAGCCCGGCTGCCCCGGAAAACGAAAAACCCGGCGTTTCGCCGGGTTTTTTTGAAAACTTGATGTCCGTCAGGCGCTCGCGCGCATTTCCTCGGGCTCGCGCAGGACATAGCCGCGCCCCCAGACGGTTTCGATGTAGTTCTGGCCACCGGATGCCGCCTCGAGCTTCTTGCGCAGCTTGCAGATGAAGACGTCGATGATCTTCAGTTCCGGTTCGTCCATTCCGCCATAGAGGTGATTGAGGAACATTTCCTTTGTCAGGGTCGTGCCCTTGCGCAGCGAAAGGAGCTCAAGCATCTGATATTCCTTGCCGGTCAGATGCACGCGCTGCCCGCCTACCTCGACGGTCTTGGTGTCGAGATTGACGACCAGGTCGCCCGTGGTGATGACCGACTGGGCATGGCCCTTGGAGCGGCGGACGATCGCGTGAATGCGCGCGACAAGCTCGTCCTTGTGGAAGGGCTTGGTCATGTAGTCGTCGGCGCCAAAGCCGAGGCCGCGCACCTTGTCCTCGATGCCGGCCATGCCGGAGAGGATCAGGATCGGCGTCTTGACCTTTGACAGGCGCAACGTCCGCAGCACCTCGTAACCCGACATATCCGGCAGATTCAGGTCGAGAAGGATGATGTCGTAATCATAAAGCTTGCCGAGGTCGACGCCTTCCTCGCCCAAGTCCGTCGTATAGACGTTGAAGCTCTCCGATTTCAGCATCAGTTCGATGCTGTGGGCGGTCGCTTTGTCGTCCTCAATCAGCAAAACGCGCATCTTATTCCCCTCTGTCCGCGTTGCCTGGCGGTTGGCCGGGCTTAACGCGGCGCCGTCGTCGCCTGAATCGAGGCTGGCACAGAATGGTTAACAAAATCTGATTCGGCAACCCTGCAGAACCTCGATTTTTTAACTCTCTGCTACACCTCATTGAATCTCATGATGAATCCTCCGCACCACATGTTAACGCAGCGCTTGAGGATTCCCTCGCAACCGATTCAGATGAATCATCTTGCGAAGCGGGCGGTTCGGACCGGTTTTTTTACCGGCCCTTAAGGCCTCCTGCGTATGATTAACGATGCGCGTAAACGAATGGTTACCATACGCGCGCGTGTACGGTTCCGCTCGAGCGGCGCCAAGGCTGAGTTGGGAGTATCGAGTCATGAAGCCACGCGAGAATCTTGTCAGGCTCAAGGAGTTTCAGGTCGCCGACAGGCGACGCCAATTGAGCCAGCTCGATCTCATGATCGCCGAATTCGACCGCATGGCCGCCGAACTGGATGCGCAGATCGCATCGGAGGAACGCAAGGCCGGCATCACCGACACGGGGCATTTCGCCTATCCGACCTTCGCCAAGGCAGCCCGGCTGCGCCGCGACAACCTCCAGAATTCCCGCAACGACCTGCTGGCCCAGAAAGCCGGCCTGTCCGGATTGCTTGAGGAAGCCGAGGCGGAACTCGCCAAGGCGCAGGCAATGGATGCCCGCGACACCCGCCAGCGCGATCTTCCGGCGATGGGCCGCCGCGCGATGATCGGCTGATCGGGCCTTTCCAGGTTTCAATGCGGGCGATATGAGGCGGCCATGCACCGCCTCGCCGTCCTGCTGGTCTTCGTCGCCACGCTGTGTTTCGCCATTGGCGTCACCCAGCCCCTGCTCGCCATCGAGCGCTTCTGGCTTCTCTCCGAAACACCCTCGCTGATCGGCATTGTCGCCGGGCTCTGGACCGGGGGCGACTACCTGCTCGCCGCGCTCATCGCCCTGTTCTCGATCATTTTCCCGACGGTGAAGCTCGCGTTTCTGGCGCTGTCGGCCGCCGATCCCGACGGGCGCGAACCGCCGGCCTGGGCAAAGGCGTTGTCGAATTGGTCGATGCTTGACGTAGTGCTCGTCGCTCTGGTGATCTTCGCCGCCAAGACCAGCGGCCTGGCCACCGCCCTGACCCTGCCGGGCCTGTGGTTATTCGCGCTTTCCGTCGCCTTGACGGCGTTTGCATCGGCTTTGCTCGCCAAACGCGGCGCCTAGGGCATTCCCAGCGTCGTCTTCGCGTCGAACCTGCACGGCGTCGTCACCGCGGCGCAAAGCGGACGGTCGT
>WBZS01000420.1_pt1 | contig 57001 bp, 69 predicted proteins | sample 5204201 | NCBI WGS metagenome assembly WBZS01 (sample SAMN12344357, study PRJNA552823) | activated sludge metagenome | biome: Activated sludge suspended growth; feature: Nitrification reactor; material: Wastewater; isolation source: activated sludge from nitrification reactor of wastewater...
ACAAACAATTATATGAAGACCGAAAAGATATTGAAGATGCAATTGCAACTGGAAATTTTACCCTATTCCAACAACTTGCTTCTAGTACACCAATGGCAAAAATAGATCAAAATACTTTTAACTCTCTTACACCACAATTCCAAGCATTAAAAAATGCTCGTACAAATATTGAAAATATTTTGAAGTCGGCCGGTATCGAAAGACCGTCCGGGTTAGAAAAAAAATAAAAGACACACAAATAAAAATATCACCGTTTCTCTTCCGGTGATATTTTTATTTTGTGCTAAAATATTTTTATGAATTTTTTGGATTTTCTTTTTCCTTCAAAATGTTTAATTTGCAAAACCGGAAATAAAATTATTTGTGAAAATTGTTTTGCACAAATACCGACTTTTAAAAAAGACAATTTAAATATTTTGTCTGTTTATGAATATAGAAATAAAATTGTAAATAAACTTCTTTGGCAGCTCAAATATCACCACACTGGCGATGTGACAAAAATTTTTGCAAATACCATTTCTCAGGAAGTAAAAATTTGGCTAAAAGATTTTCCAGAAAATATAGAAATAATTTTTATTCCAACTCCTTTAAATGAAAATGACAAAAGGTTGAATAACCACGCAGAAATTTTGGCTAAAGCTATTTCTGAAAAATTTGATAATGCAAAAGTCATAAATGATTTGCTTGTGAAAAATAGCAAGAAAAAACAAGCACATACAAAAAACAAACATGAGCGAATGCAAAATGTAACTAATTCTATTTCAATTTCTAAAAATTTTTTCAATCAGAAAGAAAATTTACAAAAAGAGTTTGCAAATAAAATAATTCTGATTGTTGATGACGTAACTACAACCGGCGCAACAATTTCTAATATTCGGTCTGTTTTGGGAGAATTTTTAGAAATCGACCAAGAAAGAATTTTAGGTGTTACTGTCGCACATTAAAAGTCATTGACTTTATTAATAAAAAATATAAAATTAAGTCATATAAAAATATGAAAAAAGATGAAAATTGTATTTTTTGTAAAATCGTAGCTCAAGAAATTCCTTCTTTTAAAGTTTATGAAGATGAGGATTTTTATGGATTTTTAACAATAAAACCACATACAAAAGGTCACACTTTATTAATTCCTAAAAATCACTTTGAAGAAATTTTAGTAACAGACGACGAAACAATAGAAAAAATTTTTGTGACTGGAAAAAAATTGGCTCAACAAATTAAACAAATTTTTAATCCTGACAAAGTTGCATTCATGGTTGCTGGGCAAGGAGTTCCCCATTTACATTTGCATTTGATACCAATTAATCAAGAAATAGATCTTGACCCGCATGTTGCTAAAGACGCTGACTTTGCCGAGCTTGCAGAAATTCAAAAATTATTTTTTTAAAATAAATCCCAAATTTTTGGATCTTCGTCACCTAACACCCAAACTGAAAAACCTCGCACACTAGAATTTTTTATTTGCAGATATTTTGTTTGAAAACTATTTTTATCTTCATACCAAACAGTATAATTTTTATTTCCGCGATTGTAGGAAATCCAAGGAATATCACCAAAAATTTTTGAGAATCCAGAGCTGGTAGTCATATTTTTTTTATCAGTTTTGTTGGTGTTAGAAATTTTTTTGTACACTAAGCCATAGTCGATCATGGCAAAATGTTTTTTACCTTTTTTCAAATCATCACTTCTATAAGCCCAAGCATAAACAGGTATCCCAAAAGATATTTTTTCTTTTGGAATTGTTTTTATTGCATAATCCAAAACTTGTTTTGACCATTGTATCGTTGCAACCGGGCCAGGGCTTTTTGGTTGATCGTAAGCCATTATAGAAAGAAATTCTGTGTTATCTGCCAAAACTTTCCAGTCATAAGCACCAGCCCAATTTTGCCAATAGCTGGACTCATAATTTTCTGGATTGTCAGAAGTTTTAGAAACCACAGCAATAGAAAGTTTCAAACCATCTTTATCGAATTCATTTTTTAGAAATTTTGTGAATTCTGAAAATTTATCTTTGTATGAAACTGGAACATTTTCCAAATCCATTTGGAATCCCCAAAAAGAATTTTTCTTGGCTTCAGATCGCAAAAAATCAGAAACTTTTTGCCAATTATTTTTATTATCTAATAAATTTTTAATATTTTTTTGATCAAAATATTCTTGGCTATTTCCATTTTGATCTTTGTAAAAAGTTATATTTGCCAAAAGAGGCATGACTTTCAAATTTGGATTTTTGTCTTTTTTAAATTGTAAAATTTTTTCTGGGAAATTATTTTTCACTTCCCCATTTTGCAACAAAAAATATGTTTGTGGGCCAACAATATCAATTTTAGAAATATTTTTCTCAAAACTTTCCATGCTTCTCGGCTCATTTTTCAAATACCAAAGTTTCTCCACAGTTGTGGTTGCTTGCGCAGAAGAAAAATTAAAACAAAATAAATATACTAAGCAAAACAATAAACTCTTGACGTTTCTCACATCAAGAGTTTACCATATTTTAATTTTACTTAGTCAAATTTTGGAAGATAATCTTTTTTGTATCTTTCTTCACATTCTTTAATAATTTTCACAGCCTCTGCCTTATCAAAGAAACCAAGAGGTTTACATGTTCCGGGTTTTTTAAGATGTTTGTACATTTCAAAATAATGTTCAACCTCTTTTGCCCAGTGTGGACCAAGGTCGGAAACAGATTGTATATGTTCCTGTCTTTTATCATCGTTGATAACAGTAATAACTTTGTCGTCACGTTCACCACCATCTTCAAATTTCATAATTCCAATCACACGAAGTTCTGCCAAAGTTCCAGGAATTAATTCTTCTGTAACATTTGCAACCACCACATCTAACAAGTCATTGTCCTCGTCATATGTTTTAGGAATTAAACCATAAGTAATTGGGTAAGCCAAAGAAGAATACCCTACTCGGTCAAGTTTCAAAACTCCCGCCTCTGTTATGTATTCGTATTTGTTAATTGTATTGGGTGTAATTTCAATTAAGCCATTAATAATTCCCTTTTCTTCGTCTGCAAAAGCTGGTAAAACATGTTGAAGGTTTAAAACATACTTACTTGGTTTGTGGTCTATATTTGCCATATTATTTTATTTTTTATACAAGCCAGATTATACCACACCTCTTGCGCTCTGTGGAAATTATGTCTATACTTGTAGTGTCGCAAGATAATTAAAAATATTAATACACAAAAAAGAGAACATATGGCAGCAAAAAAAGTTAACGCCGCATTGTCAAAACCTCTCGAGGTTTCAGCTGACTTGGCTGAAGTAGTAGGAAAGGGTCCAATGCCTCGTACTGAAGTTGTAAAAAAAATCTGGGACTATATCAAGAAAAATAATTTGCAAAATCCTAAAAACAAAAGAAATATTCTTGCTGACGCAAAACTACAAAAAGTTTTTGCTGGTAAAAAAGAAGTTTCTATGTTTGAAATGACAAAACTCGTTTCGGCACATTTGAAATAAACTATTGCGACAAATACACAAAGCTCTCATACACGACATGAGAGTTTTTTGTTGTATACTCTTTTCATGCAAAAAATTTTTATTACAAGAAAAATTCCTGACATTTGTATACAAATGCTAAAGAAAGAAGGTTTTCAAGTAGATGTATCCAACAAAGATAGAACTCTATCTAAAAGAGAACTTGCTCAGATTTTAAAATCAAAGCCATATGACGGACTTGTAACCTTGCTCACAGACAAAATAGATAAAGACATTTTGACAAACTGTAACAGCGTAAAAATAATTGCCAACTATGCTGTTGGTTTTAATAATATAGATACAAAAGAAGCAACTCAAAAAAATATTTCAATTACCAATGCAAAAGGAACTTCTGGAAAAGCTGTAGCTCAACACGTGGCAGCGCTTGCGCTTGCTGTTGCAGATAGAGTTATAGAGGGTGACTATATGGTCAGAAGACAAAAATGGAAAGGTTGGCGTCCAAATCTTTTAATTGGAAAAGATATATACGGTAAAACTTTTGGTTTGGTTGGCTCTGGAAATATTGGACAAAAAGCAGCAGAAACTTTCGCACTTGGGTTTGGTTGTAAAGTTGTATACACAGATTTAAATCAAAATACCGAGCTTGAAGAAAAATGTGGCGCAGTAAAAATGAGTTTGGAAGGAGTTTTAAAAAGATCTGATATAGTTAGTTTACACGTTCCCCTAACAAAAGAAACAACACATTTGATCAATCATAAAAATCTACAACTTATGAAGCCAACCGCGATTTTTATAAATACTGCACGTGGTGGAGTTGTTGATGAAAAAGCTTTAACGGAATTTTTAACAAAAAGAAAAATTGCTGGCGCCGGACTTGACGTATTTGAATATGAGCCAAAAGTGAGCCAAAAACTTCGCAAACTCACAAATGTAGTACTTTCACCACATATTGCTTCTGCAAAAGAAAGTGCTCGTATAGAAATGGCAATTTCCACAGCCAATAATATTATTCATTTTTTTAAAAACACAAAGCAATAAACCCACAAAACCCTCGTCTGTGGCTCTTACATGGGAATATTGATTGGAATAATTTTTGGTGGGTTAGTTGGTTGGATCACGTCAATTATTATTAGAATAGATTCTCGACATAGTAATTCTATGCTTACTTGGTAGATAAAATTTAATGTTTTCTGTTTTGACAATAAAATACCCCATTCTCTTTAGGACATTTTGTTGTTGAATTTATTTTTCTAACTCTTTTAATAAATTTTCTAGATCTAGCGGCTTTGTAGTCATTGTTATATTTCCATCTTCTTTTTTCCATTCACTTTCCGGTCTATCACAATAAAGCTCGATACCAATATTGTCCGGATCACGCAAATAGATTGCTTCCGAAACATCATGATCTGCAAATCCTTCAAATTGATAATTTTGATCTATAATATTTTTAACAACTTTTGCCAATTTATATCGACTTGGTAAAAGAATTGCAAAATGAAAAAGCCCAGTATGACCATGTGGCGGCGGTGTAGTACCTTTTGATTCCCAAGTATTCAAACCTAAATGGTGATGATAGCCACCAAAAGATAGAAAAACTGCGCTGTCACCAATTCTACTTGTAACTTCAAATCCGAGGATTTTGGTGTAAAATTCTTCTGACCGTTTTAAATCTGAAACACTCAAGTGTACATGTCCAATTTTTGTATTTTTATCTAGTTTCATTTTATTTCAATAAGTTTAAATCTACACCACTTTGTCTTAATTTTTTTTCATTTAGAGAATAAAAGTTGGAAGTACATTCTTTTCTAATTGAAATTATCTTTGCATTTTCCAATACTTTAAAGTGATGACTAATGGTAGGTTGACTTAATTTTTTAAAAAAACTAGAGATGTCTTTACAAGACATTTCCCCGTTCTCAAACAATTTCATAATTATCTCTAGTCGTGTTTTGTCACTCAAAATTTTAAATATTTTTATAGTTTCATTTGTCATCATATTGATATCTGTGAATATTGATATCTATCTATATTATATACAGATTTTGCTTTTTGTAAAGTTATGCAATAAAATATTGATAAATGAAACAAGTCTTTAAAATAATTTTGCTCTGTGTCGCAATATATATTGTCTATTTGAGTTTCCATGCAAATAAATGTGATGAAGTCCTGACTTTTAGAATTGAAAATATCGACAAGCAATTTGGAGTTTCCAAAGAAAGTGCCATTGGTTATTCAAAAGGTGCGGCCGACTTGTGGAACAACGGTTTGCAAAAACAAGTTTTAAAATATGACGAGAAAGGAGAAATAAAAATATCTTTTGTCTATGATGAGCGCCAAAGAATAACCATTCAAAATAATATTTTAAGAGAAAAAGCCAATCAAAAAACTCAAATCTTAACGGCAAAAATAGAAAATATAACAGTACAAAAAGAAAATTTTTTAGACTTAAAAAAGAAATTTGAAAATGAATTCCAAGCTTTTGAAAATGATTTACAAACCTATAATTTAAAAATTGCAGAAATAAATAAAAAAGGTGGCGCAACAGAAGAAGAAAGAGCAAGTCTGAAAGTTGAAAAATCAAGTCTCGAAATTAGAAAAAATAATTTAGAAAACCAGCAAATACAATTGAATAATTATTTAAAATCAATTAATTCTGATGTTACAGAATACAACACAGGTGTTAGAAATTTTAATTCTGTTGTCCAAGAAATTAATAAAAATTCTTTAGGAGAGTTTGAGGAAGGATATTTTTCTGGCAACAAAATTGTTTTATATGAATATGAAGATATTACAACTTTGAAAAGGCTTATAGCACACGAGCTTGGGCATGCGCTTGGCATGGACCATACAGATGAAAAAAACTCTATTATGTATTATATAAACCAAGGAGACAAATTTGTTTTGACCAAATCTGACGTCGCAGAATATAACAGAATTTGCAACAACAATCCTCCAACAAATTATACCAAATTTTTATCTTTACTAAACTCAGTAAAATCTATATTTTTTCCAGAAGCAACTTCTGAAAATGCATACAACCTTGGGAAAAGCATATAATCCATTTTTTCTTCTGTATTCAAATATTCAGTCCAAAGATTCGCCTGCACACCAAGAATTTTCTCTTGATATTTTTCTCTTAATTTATTAGAAATTTTAAAAGAATAAACTTTTTCTATTGGCAAATAGCCACCGATAACCAAAGGTTCGCTGATTGGGTTTTTTTGATAATAGTCAAAATAAAAATATTCATTAGGAGAAAAAATAACTTCCCCGCCTTTTTTAAGTTGCTCTATTCCAATATCAATATTTCTCCAATTCATTATCAGATTTCCAGTTTCCAAAGCAGTTTTTGCCATTTCGTCCCAAACAACAACTTTCTTTTTCTTTGAATTTAAGTAAATCATAATTTCTTTAACAATTTTTTCAGAATCACTTGGATCGTCATAAGAATTTTCAACTACTTCATCACCACCAATATGAATATACTCAGAATCAAAAATTTCACAAATTTCATCAAAAATATTTTTAATAAAATCAATAGACTCTTTACTATTTTTCAAAACATAAGGAAATATCCCCCAATAAGTTACAACCTTTTCCGGTGCAGTTTTATTCGCGAATTCTGGATAGGCAAAAAGCAAAGCGGCAATATGCCCAGGAATATCAATTTCAGGAACAATTTCTACTCCTTTTTCTTTTGCATATTTAACAAGTTTTTTTAATTCTTCTTGTGAATAAAATCCTCCGTATTTTTTATTGTCACCAATATATTTAACTTGCGGAGTCCAAGTGGTTGGAAAATTTCTATCAACAACTGTTTCTTCCCTAAAACTGGCAAGTTCATTTATTTTTGGATATTTTTTTATTTCTACACGAAAACCTTGGTCGTCAGACAAATGCAAATGTAATTTATTTAAATTCAAAATTTCCATTTTGTCAACAAGTCTGTAAAAATAATCAATACTTGGCATATGTCTAACAGTATCAATCATTAAACCTCTCCATTCATATTTTTCTTGAATAGAATTTTTTTTATTTTCTTTTTTTAGACTAAAAAAATAAAAAACTTTTTTAGAAAGAAATACAATATAATTATATATAAAGTTAATCATTTTTATATTTTGTGGAATTGTCCTCCGATGTCCCGAACTTGTGAAATGCCAAAAATAGACTTCCAGAAAGTTCATAATTGGTATCTAAGACTCAGTTTTTGGATTGAAAGTGGGTTTACTTAATTTGATTTTGAAATAACTTTCACACCTATACCAACACAGCCACTCTTTTTACATCTTTCAGCATAGCTTGGAATTCTTTCATAAAGTTTTACACCACTATCCAAATCATTACAGTCAGGTATCATATTTTGAACTCCTTCTTTTTGAAGCATATCCCTGAAAGTTCTGTATCTATTATTATGTGTCACTTCCACAATCACATAGTTTTTTGGATTTTTAGGGTCAAAGAACTTGATTGTTTCTCCTACTTTCATATTTCTGAAAGTTGCTGATGCGATTCTGCCTTCAACAGTTTTACTCCCATTTTTAATAAACTCTAAATACTTTTTCATTAGAGTAAACTCATAGTCAGGTTTCTTTTCTTGTTTTTGAGATGGTTTCCCCGTCGGTGGTTTAGGTTGGTTCATATATTTTTTATTGCTATTTGATTTTTACAGCACAAACTCCCATAGTTTGTTCATCTTCTGGTGAAAAAAACTTATAGTAAGCATTCACAGCTTCATCAAGATTTTTTGCGTCAGGAATAACATTTTTAACCCCTTCCATAATTATCATTTCTCTAAATGTTGGGTAAACAGAAACTGCGACTATTTCTTTTTTTAATTCTTCGTTTATTAGAAGAAAGTCCCCAACTTTTAGTGAAGTAAACTTTTCTTTTGCCAATCTACCTTCTACTGTTTTTTGCCCATTTTTTATAAAAGAGAAATATGGTTCTTGGACATTTATACTTAATGTATTTGTTTGCATAAATTAATTTAGTTTTTTAATTAGTAAATATTCTGTTACACCTTTAATGTATTTATCGGGCATTGCTTTTTTAATTTCAAAACCATGTTTCTGAAAGAAAGCTAAACTTTCTGTTTTTGTTGCTGATACAGTTAACTGCAATATTATCCGCACCCACACTTTTAGCATGTTCTATTGCTTCCTTAATAAGTTTTGTTCCAGTCCCTGCTCTCGGTCTGTTTTCTGGGTCAATTACAAAAAGTGTCTTAATTTCGACCGCTTTATCGGCTCCATCTTCTACAAACTCACTATTCGGCTTACTTTTTATAACTAAAATACCAACTTCTGTCCCACCTTGGAATAATATCTTTGTGGTTCTGTCTTCACCCTTTTCAATTCTTTCAATTGCCGTGGTTTGGTCGCCATAAAGTGGTTTTATCATTTTGTCAAAAAGCACTTTTGTAAGTTCTACAAGTTCAAGATTACCTGAAACTATCTCAAATCTATCTCTTTTTTCTTCTGGTGAAGATGGTCTACTATTTGGTTGTATTAATTGCATATTTTCTACAAATACATTGTATCATAAAAAATTTACAGCAAAAAAGTGAATATGATGAATTGAAAAATCGTTGGTGGAGGTGGCGGGAATCGAACCCACGTGCAACAGGTAAAGCAAGCCGAGTCTACGATGTGTAGAATGTTTTAAAGAAAGTCGGAGATATTTATATGAAACATACAAAATTAAATATTCCCAAGCGTAGAGTAAGAACTTTTAGGTCGCCACCACCAAATAATTTTCTGTTTTATATTACAATCTCTAACAAGTTACAGAAAACTTGCTATAGACCGCCAGAGGCCGTTACACTATTTGTGTTAGGCGAAAGCTGGAGCGAAAGAAAATCCGTAAGGACTCTTTACACTTGATGCAGTTTTGTTTGCATTCTTTTTGATAGATTTTTACGAAGTTCTATCAATTCGACATCGCACTTCTTGCTTTATTCTATTGTCAAAGCCTGGACACCCCCAGTTTACATAGTAAACTGGCCTGCGAAACAGGTAACAGTAAACTATTTGTATTATACTACGCTTGTCAAATTCTTTTTATTTTTTTCCCTTCCATCATAAAACATGGGTGTTTTATTGTAGCTAGTTTTAATTAAAACAGATTCTTTTGGCACAAAACCATGTCTTTCGTACATGCCATTTGTTCCTTTTTTTTCCATGTCTTCAATCAAAAAACCACAGGCGTTACGTTTAGTTAAAAAACTCTTAACCTCTTCAATAAGAAAAGATCCAAAACCAAAAAATTCCTCTGGTTTCTTATTTAAAGGATCATCTCTTTGAAATTTTTTTTCGATCTTTAAATTGTAAATAAAAAAAGTTTTATTTTCTGCATCTGGAATCTCTTCAATCTTTACAGACCCAACAACCTGACCTCTATACTTCACATCTATCCTGTAAATTTCTGGCCAATCATTTAGCTGTATTTCCTTCGATAGAAGGCCAACTCTTACAGGTAGTTCTTTTTTTATTTTTGGTCTATCAAAATTAATATAATTCATAAAAATATTTTATTCCAAATCTTTTCTTTTTGAATCTTTTTTACGAATCACTTCCCTTTTATCTTGTTTTTTCAAACGTTTACCAATTCCACATTCGAGCTTTATTAAATTTTTCTGCAAGAAAAAAGAAATTGGAAAAATATGTAAATTATTTCCATGTTGCAAATTTTTTAAACTTAAAATTTCATGTTTATTTGCCAAAAGTTTTCTGGTCCTATAAGCATCAAGATTTTTATTATTTTTTTCTTGATAAAGTGGAATATAGGCACCAAGCAAATTCAGTTCACTACCAACAATTGCAACTCGTGCACCGTCCAGGTTTCCTTGGCTTTTTTTCAAACTTTTCACTTCCGCACCTAAAAGCTCCACACCAAAAATTTTCTTCTCTTCTATTGAATATTCTAAACCAATTTTCTTATTCTGTACTAAGGCCATTTGTGGCAAATTATAGCATAAGAATTACAAAACACCTTGGGACACGACCGCAAGGTGTTTTGTAATTTAATATACTATATCGATCTTAATGATTCAAATTGTTGTTTTTTAAAATTTTTCTTAATTTTTTATATTCTGGAATTCCTTTCTGAACAAGATACCAAAAATTTTTAGAATGATTCATATGAATCAAATGACAAAGCTCGTGAACAATTAAGTAGTCTTGCGCATTGGGTGAAAGGAAAATAATTTTGTAAGAAAAATTTAAATTCTTTTTTGAACTACAACTTCCCCAACGAGTTTTAGAATTTTTTATACTTACATTTTTCCAGACAAAGTCCACGCCAAAATTTTCTTTGTAAAACACTTTCCAATATTCTAGTTTTTCCAAAACAATTTTTCTCGCCTCTTCTTTTTTTTCTAAATATTCTTTTCTCGCACTGTTCCTCCCCTTAAGTAAGGGGAGGTTAGGAGGGGTCTTTTTCTGCTTCTCTATTTTTCCCAAAATCCAACCTTCTTTTTGTTTTAAAAATCTTTCCACCAAAAATACAGGCATGAGCCGTGGTTTAAAAACCTCAACAGTTCCCCCAGGTTTAACCTGGACTCTTAAATATCTACCCTTACTTTTTTTGAGTGTATAATTAAATTTTTGCACTCATATATTCTATCATGTACACTTCAAACATGACACAAAAAAGTTTTACAGAAAAAGTTCTAAGAGTTGTTGCTAAAATCCCCAAAGGTAAAGTTCTGACTTACAAACAGGTTGCAGAAAAGGCTGGGTCAACAGGTGCCGCTAGAGCTGTGGGTAGTATTATGAAAAATAACCAAAACAAACAAATTCCCTGTCACCGAGTTGTAACCTCTACAGGTAAAGTTGGGGACTATAATAATTTACAAGGAAAAGATAAAAGAAAACTTCTAGAAAAAGAAGGTATGAAATTCTCCTTATCTGGAAAAATTATTCATAAATAAGTTATACTTAAACTTATATGAATAAGATTGAATTCTTCCCCATTATTTTTACATCTGTTTATTTGTATCTAGCTTATTTATCAAGTAAAAATGTCACAATAAGTTTATTGTTATTTTTTGTTTTTGCATCTGCTTTTTTACACCACCTTTTGCCAGAAAACCAAATCGTAAGATTAGCAGACTGGGGATCGGCAATAATATTGATAGCACTGGTTCTGTCTAAATTTGAAAGAATAGATAAAAACATTATTTTGATAATTGTATGTGCAAGTTTTTTTTGGTTAACCTCATTCACAGTATTTCACTTCTACAAAACATATAACTTATATGCAATCACCCATTCAATCTGGCACGTACTTTCTGCATATATAATTTATCTAGTCTTAATCTAAAGCAAACTACTTCTTAGCAAGCCAGAGTTTTCGCTCCATTATATCCATTTTTTCTATTGCGTAACGCAGAGTAGTTCTGGGTAATGTTTTTATATTTTCTTGTAAAAACTTTCTCACCAACCCACCATCTACATTTTTATAAACTTCTCGCAACATCCAACCCAAAGCTTTTTGCAATAAATCATGCCTATCATTTTTCACGATCTCTGCTATCTCCAAAATCTCTTTTGAGCTTTTTTGTTTTATAAAATAAAAACAAGAAACTATTGCAACGCGTTTTTCCCAAAGTTTTTCTGACTTTGCCAGTTTTAACAAAATACTAACATTTTTATTTTCAAAATTACAGAGATAGTCACCGACAATTCTTGGTGCAGAAGTATCTACCAGGTCCCAATTATTTATATATTTCAAATTTTTTAAATAAAATTTGAAAATCTTTTTTTTGTATTCCCCTCCTTTTGAAGGAGGGGTTAGGGGTGGTTTTTCATAGAGATATCCCAGCATGTGTAACGCACACAATCTTTCTTCGTGTATTTCGCTTTGTAAAAGTTTTTGTAAATCTGAGAGTTTTATTTCTTTAAAATATCTTTTCGCAATTTTTCTAGAATCTGGTACGGACACACCGAGGAAAATATCTCCTTCCCCATATTCACCTTTCCCAGTTTTAAAAAACCACTCATTCACTTCTTTTCTTTGTACGGAACTTTTACTTTTTAAGTCTTGTTTTATTTGTTCAGCAATATTTGTCATATTTCTAATATTATCATAAAAAATGATAGACTCTGTTCATGCATGAAAAACCAAATGAAAATTTTAGATACAAACTCAATAAATACCCAAGACTAATAGATGTAATCACTAAAAATCCATACGGTTTACTTTATCTTTCTGGGTCTGGATTGCCTGCACGTGAAATCATAAATTCCCCCCGAAAAGACGAAAGTTTGTTTCCCGTAATTATCTTACTTTTTATTATTATGGTTTCAGTTGGTGCAGTGAGTTACACAAAAACATTTCTGCATTACAAAAAAACAATGGATAAATATTTGCAACTAGGAAAAATAAATCCCAAGTTTCAAGAATGGATAAATAATCAAAAAAGTGGCTGTGAGAAAGATGGGGTTGAATTGGCACTCAGAGATATTGAAGCATTCGAAAAAACCTCAGATTAAATATATAGTAATTATAATTTTCGTGAATCATATGCCCAATGTAAAAGTGCTTGACGTTGACGTGGCCTACAAGAGAGTGACCCACGAACTCCACAACCATTTTGCAGCCAGATAATATGTCTTCGCATTTTTACCCATCTTTTTATTTGTCTTATATCATCCTCGTGCCTGCGACCCATAAAATAGCGACAATACCACTGAAACCAGCCTCGTGGGTCATCCTGATGTATCCAACCGTTTTTTCTCCACACAGACAAAGGCTGTGAGGCCTTAACGCCAAAAAGATTTAGCTTTGGATTTTGCTTTTTTATTTTTTCATCTTGCAACTTAGCTTTGGTGAACCAGTCTTTTGGAAATTCTTTTTTACAGTCTCGCATATACACCCCACCAAAAACTCCGAGCTCTAGCATTTGTTTTGGTGTTAAGTCTGGGCGAAAATTTTTATCAAAATTTTCGCCCTCCTTTTCAGTTAAAAAATATTCATACCCTCTCTGCATCTTATCATTCACCACAACTTTTTTATTTATCTTTTTCATAAAGTTTTTATTTTTTGGGATTTATAAATTTCAAATATAGAATTATCAAAACTACCGAAAAGGCACAGATTACCATGGACACTTGGTACAAACTGTTAATCAGTGTAAATTCTTTTAAAGCAATTAACGAAAATACCCACTTTACACCACTTACAAAATAAGAACTAACAGTTTCACTATAAGGATCTAAAATTGATTTTCTTACAGTAGGTATAATTCCAACAATATCAGCAAAACTTATTAACAATACCGACATGAGAGGATTATGTGCAATAGTCCAAAGAAATATTGCAATTATCGCAGAAGTTAAACAAAAAAAATCTAATTTTGTAAAATCTTTAAACCCATATTTAATTGCAAGAATAGCAATACTAACACAGAAGAGAGAAGTTACACCTGTTGTAAATGATGAAATACCTGAACTATTTGAGTATTGTATCAAAAAGACAACTAGGGTCAGTAGTCCCCAAACTAGCCAAGTAAACATATGGGGTTTTGTTTTTCTTTTTAAAATATCAAAAATATATGGTACGAACTGAAAAAAAGTAAGAAATATACCAAGAAGTCCAAATACTAATTTTGTATCCATAAAATTATTTTATCACAAAAACTATAAATCACTTCCAGCAATAAAACCAGTTGTCCAACAAAGTTGCAGAGAAAATCCACCGCTTGGTCTCGAAATGTTTAGCATATCCCCAGTAACAAACAAGTTTGGAATTTTCTTTAAACTCATATTTTCAAAATCCACCTCCGAAACTTCTACTCCACCATCGGCAATAATCGCTTTATCAAATCCCATCAAACCAGTTATATTTATTTTTAAATTTTTCAAAGTCTGTATTATAAACTTTCTTTCCTCTACCCGAACATCGTTTACTTTTTTATTCAAAAGCACGTCGTGCTCTAAAAATATTTCCTCTAAAATATTCCCAGGATAAATTTCATTCAAAATATTTTTGAAAGTTTTATTTTTATTTTCTTCAAAAATATCTAGTATAAATTTATTAAGTTCACCCTCGTCTTTTGTTGCAAACAAGTCGACAGACAAAACAACTTCACCTTCTTTCAACCAATCAGAAATGTATTTGGAATTATTTAAAATCGTAGGCCCAGACAAACCAAAGTGAGTAAAGAGAATTCTATTTTTAGTTTCCAAATTTTCTTTATCAGTAAGTTTCAGAACTTTCTTTTTAAGATTATCGACAAAAAAAGTTATCTTTACATTCTCAATAGTTTTACCAGTTAAGTTTTTCACCCAATTGTTTTCTACTGACACAGGAACCAGACTTGGTGTTGGTTCTACAATTTTTACGCCCAAAGCTAAACTTTTTAAAAATTTAAACCCATCCCCTGTACTTCCAGTTTCCGGATGTGAGTGTCCACCTGTTGCCAAGATATATTTTTTCGCTGTATATATTTTCTCATCTCCCTTTATCTTCACCCCAACAACTTGCATTATCCCTCCACTTGATAAGGTGGGTTGAAGCATGCCTTCAACAGGGGGGGTCAAAATAATTTTCTCAACTACAGCACCTGACTTAACTGCTACATTATTTTTTACTAATTCTTTTTCTAACGCAATAAAAACATCCAGTGCTTTTTCACTTTTAGGGAAAGCTCTTTTTCTATCTTCTACTTTAACTTCTATCCCGATACTTTTGAAAAATTCTTCTGTTTCACTAACGCCAAACTTAGAAAATGGAGAATATAAATATTTTGCAGAATCACCATAATGTGACAACAACTTTTTTAAGTCTTCTTCTTTGTTGAAAATATTGCAACGCCCACCACCAGTGATTTTCAACTTCTCTCCTAAACTTTTGTTTTTTTCTATTAGCAAAACACTACCCTGCTTGCTTGCAAAGATTGATGCAAACATCCCACTTGCTCCACCACCAATTACAATAGTGTCGTACTGCATATTAATTTTTCAATTCCTCCATTTTTACTTCCAATCTTTTTATAGCAACAAGAAAAGCTGCCCGACGAAGATCTGTGTTAAAATTTTTAGAATTTTCAAAAACTTTTAAGGATGCATCAAACATCGTTGTTTTAAGTTTTTCTAGAACTTGTTCTCTTGTCCAATGTTCATTTTTTAAATTTTGCTCCCATTCAAAAGTAGAGACAGTAACCCCACCAGCGTTCGCTAAAATGTCTGGGATCACGGAAATACCTTTTGCAAATAAAATATCATCCGCTTCACTTGTAGTAGGGCCATTGGCAAGTTCCAGTATTACTTTAGCCTTTACATCACTCGCATTTTCTTTTGTAAGCTGGTTTTCCAATGCGGCTGGGATAAGTACATCACACTCTAAACTGAGAAGTTCTGCATTAGAAATATTTTTAGAATTTGGAAATCCAACAATTGTACCATTTTCCTTTTTATAATTTTCCAATACTTCAAAATCTATTCCACCTTCACAGTAAATAGCATTTTTAGAATCGGAAATTGCTACAACTTTGTGTCCATGTTCGGCAAATATCTTTGCTGCAAAACCTCCAACATTCCCCATTCCTTGTATAACAATATTACAAGCCTTTGGTAAATTCAATTTTTCTCTCAAATTATCAAAGACATAGAAACCACCCATGCCAGTTGCTTCACTTCTTCCCTCACTTCCACCGTCTTCTATTTTTTTCCCTGTAAATGTCGCATCACTTTTTTCACCAGTTATTTTTTTAAATTCATCATTCATCCAACCCATTATCTCTCCGTTGGTATTCACGTCCGGTGCTGGTACATCAATCTGTGGACCAAGATTATAAAAAAGTTTTTTCACAAACCCACGTGACAATTTTTCCAACTCACTTTTTGAAAGTTTTTTTGGATTTACTTTTATCCCACCTTTTCCTCCACCCATTGGTATCCCAACAACTGCGCATTTTAAAGTCATCCAAAAAGCTAGAGCCCTAACCTCATTCTCATCTGCATCCGGATGATATCTGATACCACCTTTGTATGGACCAAAAAAATTATTATACTGCACACGATAGCCTTCGAAAATTTCCAAGTGTCCATTGTCCATAACAACTGGGATATTTATTTTGATTTCTCTCTGTGGCTTTTTTAAGATTTCTAAAATATCTTTTTTAAAATCTGTCACTGCACTCACTCTCTCCAACTGCCTCAAAGCATTTTCAAATAGATTTGTCATATATTTTATTACTCTCTTAATCTTTAATTTATTTCAAACCACTCACCTTCACTTACAACTTCAACCTTGTCACCATCTACACAAACAGCAGAGTTGTCATCCAGAACATAAACTTTTTCTTTAAGATCTTTTAGAACATTTCTCAGATTTTTCTCATCCATTCTTGCAAAACCTGTTCCATTTAAATGGGGAACAATAAGAAAATCAACTAAACCTAGGGATTTCATATCTTGTTTTTCTGAAAAATCTTCTTCGTAAATTTCTTGAGAAATAATTGTCGACTGATATGGAGACATTACCATCGCACCAGAACTAGACCCAACCCAAACTTTAGTTTCTAATAATCTTGGTATTTCTTGTGCTAAACCAGATAACTTAACCCACTTTGCTAAGTGAAAGTTACTTCCGCCATTGCAACATATTATGTCTGCTGACTCTATCCTCGGTAGACATTCATTTTTATTCAATGCCGAAATATCTACAATATCAAACTCTTTAAACCCAAGTTTGAAAATATTATTTAAATTTTCTACAAACCAACCTTTATCATCTAAAATAACATTCATTGCTGTAGGAATAAAAACTATCTTTAATACAGAAAAATCTTTTCCAGCCAGCTCTCTCAGTTTATCTTCTATAGTTTTGTTGGTAATCCCATTTGATGTTAAAAGCAATTTCATACTAATATTTTACCACAATATATTTGATAATTTTTTTAAGCAAACCAACTGGTAATTTCTTACCTAGTGGAAACTTGATTGTACCTTTTGATATCTCAAACTTAGTTAAATCCTTTTTAAAAACCTGTATCGGTTCTGAACCTGGGAAAAGACTCACATGAGTTTTGAAACCGCCATAGTGAAAAAGATTTTTACTCTTCTTTCCAGTTTTTAAAACAAATGTCGGTATACCGTATTTTATCTCTTCAAAAATATTTTCATTTTTTCCAACTACATTCCACCCTATTTTTCTCAGCTCTAAAAGTTTTTCTAAAACTTTTTCGTTTTCTTTATTTTTAAAATTTTTCAAATATCCTTCTACATTTTTATAACTTTTCATAAATTATTTCTTTGTATCAAAAAAGTATACCTGACCTTTTTCTAAATCCACAATACAGTCCGCAATATCTGACCATTTTACCTTGGTAGTTTTAGTTAACTCTAACATTAGATATCCAAAATCATAAGGTGTAACAGTGTCCGACAAATCTTGTTCATGCCCTTTTAAAAATTTAATAATCTTCGATATTTGTTTTCCATAAACACCGTTTGTAGACATATTTCGCCTTTGCCTGTCTGATAAAGTTTTTAGATAAAATCTTAAAAGTAACTTTAATTTTTTATTTTCTGCGGAAAAAATAATTATTTTATTAACGTCAAAAAAACTTGCGTAAGGATTGCCATGTATAGAATAAAAGAAAAATCTATATTCATCTGGTCCAAAATGAAGTCGATTTATATCAAACTCATCGTGAATATTAAAATCTTGTTTCTCTACCCTACTCGCGTTTATCGCATGGTTAACATTTCTTTTATCTAAAAATTTACCCCTAGTTATTCTGTTTATAATTGTAAATAAATCGAGCTCAAGTCTTTCATGTTCCATACCATTTATATTTTTAATTATTCCACGAAGTCTATTTATTTCTAAAATATCTGAATCAGATATTTTTTCTGTCGATATTTTAATTAGACCGTTCTCTCTCATATGAAAAAGTTTATCATGAAAATTTTTACCACGAGCTGGACGACCCGCCACCGCCGGACATTCCGCCACCGCCGAACCCATCCCAACCAGACGAAGAAGAGTTGTACCAACCACCACGATAATCTGTCGGGCCCCATGTACCACCTGCCCACCATGACGGTCTTGCATTTTTGTTTCCATTTACAAACTGTTGTTCCCAATATTTATAATTTTTTGAAACTAAATAATCAAGTAAAAAGCCACCAAGAGTTAAGAAAAATAAAATAAAATCACCTACCGGATTTAAATCAAAAATAAAATATAAAATTGGGAAGCCTAAGAAAAAAGTTACCGCTCCACCCAACCACCAACTTTTTGTGCGTGCCATAATAGAAAAAAGCCAACCTAAAATATTTATTCCGAAAATTAAAATAAAAATAATTATAGAAAATAGATTATTTAGATTTCCGTTGGTGCCTAAATCCACATTTTCTGAAAGTGGAGTGCCACCTACTGTAATGTTATAAATTTTTTCTGCGCCAACTTTTATTCCTTCATAATAATTTCCATTTTTAAACTCTGGTTTTACAAAATTATCCTGAATATTTTTTGTAACTCCATCTGTCAAAATTGGTTCTAATCCGTAACCAACTTCCATTCGCATTTGCTTATCATCTTTGGAAATTAACCAAAGCATGCCCTCATCTTTTTCTTTTGTTCCTAACCCCAACTTTTGATAAAGTTTAACTGCAAAATGTTCTATGTAGTCTTCTTTTCCAAACTCATCTTCCATTTTTGGGATTACAACTATAGCAACTTGATAATTTTTTTCTTTTTCAATTTGTCCAAGAATTTTTGAGATTTCTAAAATTTGTCCTTGCGACAAAGTATTTGTGTAGTCAGTCACATAATCTTTTGGAACAATTTCACTCACTTTCATCGCATTTACAAATTGCGGTAATACCAAAAAAAGACAGGATAAAATTGTAAGTGCGAATTTTTTCATTAATTTAAAAAATCTAGAAATTTAATTCTGGGGCGATTTTTGGAGCGTTTTTAGCGTTTGGATCTGTAATCTCAAAATATGTTTTTTTAGAAAAACCGAATATACCTGCTAACATATTTCCTGGAAAAGTAGAGACTTCTGTATTAAAGTCACGCACCATTTCGTTGTAACGCATTCTTTCTACATTAATTCTATTTTCATTTCCTTCTATTGTCGTACCACCCATAAGTCCGCCAACCAATTCTGGAGTTTTCATACTTGCGTAATTTTCTCCATTTATACCACGTGAAAGCAAAAGTCCGTTCAAGGCACCATTATAATTATTCGCCGCTGCAACTTGTGCAGGTACATCACCACTTGATGCAGTATATATTTTTCTTGCGTCCGTGATCATTTTAATAGCCTCAAGCTCATTTTTGTTAGAAACCTTCAAAGCCCCAACAGCCTGGTCGATAGAGTCAAATCGACGTTGTAAAACTGAGTCAACCTGAGCCCATTGTGCGTCCACACCATTACTCATAGTAATAAGAGAATTGTACTTGTTCATAGCTCCAATCCCTGCAATAACTACAACTGCCAATATTCCTAAAATTATTTTATTTGTCATATAGTTAAAATTATAGTCCTAAAATATTTTTTGTAAAGCTTATTATATTAACTTCCTCAATTTAAAATCTGTAAACATTATTGATTTACCTACTAAATCTAAATTTTTAATATATTTTCGCAAATTTTTATCTAAATCTTGATTAAAACTACTCATATTAATTCCATGTTTCTGAGCGTATATCCGAAACTTTTTTACAAAAAAATACAAAGGACTATTTGTTGAAAAAAAGTTATGTCTTTCATGGAGATTTTTGTTTTCCAGATTTTTTTCTACGATAAATAAAAACAAATCAAAAGTCTTTTTTATTAGATGTGATATATCAAAATCAAAATAACTATATCTTCCAAAAAAATCAAAGATTTGACCAATGATTGATAAAAGATTAATTCCACTAGTCATGTTTTTTTCTTGTGCTATTTCTATTATTTTTCTTAATAATTCAAAATTTTTATCGTAGACCTCAATACCATATCTTTGCTCTTTGTTTTCAATATACTTAAAGAAAGTTCCTTTTTTGCTAAATTCCAATAGGTTCATTATCCAATGTCCATCAGACATCTTTAATATTTTCCAGAAGTTTTCATTTTCAAAATAATGGAAATCTAACCAAAACTTTTCTAATAAATCATTCGCCACATCACCCCTACCGTATTTTATGATTAACTCCATATATCTCTCTATCAGCTTTGGATCAGAAATCTGTGCTTCCTTGACAGGTGGGTTTTGGTTTATATCATTATGTCCAGTGTGAATTTGTTGAAAAAAATTAGTTCTAGTGACTTTAATGTCTATTTTTGCTCTGCTTTGGAAAACTTGTTCTAATAATTCATAGTCAACTGTTTTTAGATCTATCTCTATTGTCCCATAGATAACCTTCTCATCCTTGTTAAGCTTTTTTAAATCTCCAAAACTTTTTTCAGATATTTCTTTTCCATTATAAACCAAAAAAGTTCCAGTACTAAGATTCAGTTGATTTAGGTCTTCTATCCTTTCGATTTGTACTATTTCTTTTTCTTTTATTTTACCAATCGCATTTAGCACAGCAATTATTGACGGATCTTTTAAATTCGACATTCTAATATTTCCAGGGCCTTTGATTTGTTTTATAGTTTTACTCTGTTTGTCATACCACATCGTCCAACAAATTTCCCCAGCAACACCGTTTTTACGAACAGAAAAAGCTAGACCTGATCCATTCTTTACTTGTTTTTTATAACTTTGACCATCACGACCAATACAATGTCTTTCCTGACCATTTGGCAAATGTCCCTCGTATTCTAATTGTCTAGGTGTTTTCAAGGTAAATATGTTATATTCATTTCCTTCTGAGTCTTTATATAAAACTTCTCCCGGAAAAGTTTCCTCTGGAACATCTTGCCCAAGTTTTGCAAGTTTTTCTAACGATTTTCTTTCCTTGCTTCTATTATGTTCCTCTAATATCTCATCCAAACCCATTTCCCTATACTTTTTGTATAGTCTTCTGAATTCTTTATAACCCTTAGCTTTCCCAAAAATTTCTAATAATGCATCACCCAAAGAATTTATATCTAAACTATCAAATATTTCTTTAAAAATTTTTCTTTTGCCTGCTTCGTAATCCGTGATTATTCTGTCATATGGCATAAAATTATCGTGAAAATCTCCAGCTAAAATTTCCTGATTATTAACATATTCTGATGTTGCAAGCCTCTCTGTTTCACCTTTTTTCCTAATATCATGTAATATCTGCTCAACAATGCGTTCTCTATCTTCCGCCAATAAAAAACTTAGTGTCTCAACATTTTCCCCAACCAATCCTAACTTCTTACCAATAAAAAGAATAAAATCATTTTCAGTATTTACACTTGGTTCTGCTTTAAAATCTTCTTCTATGCCAAGTTTCTGCAATAATTTTTTTCTGTTTAACTTTATTTTTTGTCGATATTCATTCATTTTAAGATTTGCTTCCTGCAATTTTTCTTTAGGAAAATCTTCTCCTAATTTTTTAAATTTATTTTTGAATCGTTCAGTATTTAACTTTTTCACAAAATATTCCAAAATCTTTTTCATTAACAAATCCCTTTTCCAGTCAGCTTCGGAGTTTATGTTATTATTATACTTACTTATTTTCTTGTTTATACTTTTATATTCACTTTCAGAAATTTGAAATAATGGAAAGCTTTCTTTTACGAAAAAAATGGCTACAGGAATAGAAAATTTTAAAGTAGTTAACAGGAACTTAGTAAAACTTTTTTTACTACCATTAAATTGATCAATGAAAGATAGTTTTTCAAAAAAATCTTCTTTCCCTACTTTTTCAGCAAAATACCTTTGCACATCTTTTGAAACACTCTTAGCGACAAATCTGCTATTTATTTCGTTTTTAGCATTTTTTCCAACAGCCTTCTCCAACCAAACTTTCTTTCCTATAGAACTTAACAAAGTATCTTTCCAATAGCCAAATTTTTTTCCTTCTTCATTTAAGTAATCTTTGGAATAGCCAAACTCATTGGGGTATTCTTTATTTAGAATAACTTTACATTTCCTGATTATAATATTGATTTCTTCTAACTCTTTTAAAATTTCAGAAATTCTTTCTTTCTTGGATTTCAGTCTAAATTTTTCTAAATCTTTTCCCAACTTCATAAGTGTATTACAGTATAAAACATTTTCTGCAAAAGAAAATATAATGTCACAAACCAGCTGTCAAAACGTCTATTTAAGTGTATAATTAGCTGTGTGTATTTTATTAAAACATTTTATATGAAAAAAATTTTAATTTTATTAAGCATAATATTACCAATGTCTTTATTTGCCCAAGCTGTTTGGGGAGGAAATCAAAATTATTGTCCAGATTTGAGTACCAATTCTTGGTATGGAAATAAATATAATAATAGATCAGAAGTAGCTCAATTACAAAATTTCTTGTTCAGTTATTACAATGTTGCTCAAAAACCTACCGGTTTTTTTGGACAAGCTACAAAAAAATATTTATCAATGTTCCAAAGAGAACAAGGACTTTACCCTGTTACCGGAGGTCTTGGACCATTAACAAGACAAGCTATATCAAGAGCTTGTGAAGGAAATATTGTAGGAGGAGATAGAGATGAACATGGTTGTATCGGTTCAGCAGGATACACTTGGTGTGCAGTAAAAAATAAATGTTTACGTTCATGGGAAGAAAGTTGCAGTAAAGATCAAGTTGCTTGTCCAGCTATCTATCAACCTGTATGTGGACAACAAATTCATGAGTGTTGTAAAACTTCTGGAAATAAACCATCTTACTGCATGTATGCAAAAGTAAATTGTGAGGTTGGAACACCAAAAACTTATGGAAACTCTTGTGAGCTTAATCGTGAGGATGCAAAATATTTGTACGATGGTAAATGTAAAAATACACCAATCAACAACGAAGCATCAGCTAATTGTAAAGTTTGGTATGACGGTTGTAATACTTGTTCAAGACAAAATATTGGTGGTCCACTTATGTGTACACTTATGGCTTGTTTAAATAATAATATTTGGAATAGTGGAGCTTATTGTAAAGAATATTTTACACAATTAAGTGAAGCTCCTGTGATTAAAAATTTTTCTGGTCCATTACAACTTCGTGTAAATGAAAAAGGAACTTGGTCTGTACAAGCAGAAATATTTAACAACCAGCAACTTAATTACAATCTAACCTGGGGCGATGAAAAATATGATTATAAATTGGCTATGCCTATATATTCTTATATAAATTCCCTAACTCCACAAAATACAACTTTTGAACACACTTATACTAACCCTGGAACTTATACAGTTACAATAACAGTAACTGGAGCCAATGGCCAAAGTACAAAAACAACTTCAACAGTTACTGTGACAGGAAATAATATTTCTTGTTATGACAACGGTATTACTTATTTAGAAGGTCAAAATAAGAGTTGTCTTTGGATAAATGGAAATCAAACTTGTATAGCAGACGCTAGCTATGTTTGTAGAAGTGGCTCTTGGAAAGTGGAAGGAAATAACTGGTGGAGTGGCAGACAAAATGTATGCAGTAGTGATGCTAAACAATGCCCTAACGGAACTTGGGTTGGAAGAACTGGCTCAAGTTGTGAATTTGTCTGTCCATTGTATTAAAAAATTTGTTCCCACAGAATTGTGATATAATTTCTCAATATAAAATTATGGAAGAAATAAATTTAGTTAAAGGGGACATAAGATTAGAAGAACTTGTAAAAAGTCTAAACGACGAAAAATTCTTACAAGAATACAAAGCACAATACGACAATTACAAAATAAGTTTTTTACCAAAAATACTAGGGAAACTCTTAGTTTTTTTTGGTAATTTGATTTATGGTCGTAGGCCATCAATTTTAAAATTTCGCTCAGTGGAAATAATAGCTCGTGTTCCCTATTATTCTTGGGCAGCGGCTTCTTTTACACTTATGACTTTATTCTTTGCCTCAGAAGAAAAAGCTTTGAAATATGGCGACGTGGCTCGTTTTTCACAATTCGCTCAAGAAAATGAAACTATGCACGTTGTAGTTATTTCTCATTTAGCAAGTTTGGAAAAGAAAGCTGGTTTTGTAAGATTTTCTTTCATCCCCATGGCTTTTGCCTTTTTCTATTATTGGATGTCATATATTTTATATTTGTTGAATCCAAAATATTCTTATCAATTAAATTATATGTTTGAATCACATGCTTTTGAGCAATACGATTGGTTTTTGAAACTTTATGAACATGAGTTGAAAAATAAAAAATGTGAATCAAAATTTTTGGATTGGTACGGGCGCTTCCCTCGCAGTCAATATGACTTTTTCTTGTCAGTTCGAAATGACGAAATAATTCACAGAAATAGTTCAATAGAACAAATTAAAAAGTTAAAGAATAATTAATTTGAAAAATTTTTATAAAGCCAAAAAGAAACAATTGCTGATAGAATCATCGTGGAAACTTCTATAGTTTCGAAGTCTGCAACTCCACCAAAATAACGAATACTTGCGGGAACCAAAGGCCACAAAATAACCCAAATAAAAATATAGCTAGAATATTTTTTAGTTGCAGAAAAATTTGGAATTACTAAAAGTGCTACTGCAATAAGTAAATCCCAAAAACCTGTTGCGTAAGCCAAGAAGTTTACAAAAGCATGGTTTGGAATTATTACAGAAATTATGTCTGTAAATTCTCCAGAATCTTGCAAAACTTCAAACAGCTTTTTACCAAATTCATAAGAAACAAATAAAGCTGGTAACATCCACAAATATTTTATAATTTTATTCATATTTTTCATTATACAACAAAGTGAAAATATGTTAAAATTTTTTCTATGTATCTTTTAGAAAAAACACGTCCGGATAAGAAAATCAGAGAACTGAGTTTCCAAGAAATAATTTTGAATAATACAAAAAACAGATTAATAAACCCAGTAATTCCTTCCCTACTTAAAATCAATAAGCAAGAATTTGCAAAATATAGAAAATATATTGAATATTTAATTGATACAGAATTTCGAGTTGGAGCAAAAAGTAAGCCAGACATACGAGATATTTCTTCTGAAATGATTATAAAAATCAAAAGAGAAGTTAAAGAAGCAACAAAAGATTGTTTGCGAGCTTTAAAAAATAGCAATTGAAATTTTTTTAAAATTCTGGTTTACTGTTGGTTATATGATAGAAACAACAATTATAAGTCAATTTTGGGGAATATTATTAGTAACCTTGGGAGCACTCTACCTTTTGAAAAAAAATTTAATGACAAAAGTCATTGAAGAGTCCAAGGACGAGAAATTTTCTATAAGCACCGGTTTTATGGTTTTGATGCTTGGAATTGCAACTTTTTTATTAGCCAGTAGAGGTGAAATTTTATTAAAACTTCTTGGAATTCTATCCTTTGTAAAAGGAATTGTTCTAATTTCTTGTCCGAAATGGAGATACAAATTTGTGAAACCATTTGAGCAAAATAAAACTTTGTTAAATACGATGCTCATAATTTTGATTTTAGTTGGACTTTATCTTTTATTTAATGACGATTTTGGGATGAGATATTATTACGGTTACAGAAGATTTTAGTTAAAAATAAAAAAATATACAAAAATAGCACTTAAATTTAAGTGCTATTTTGAAAAATATAATTATGAATGCGAATATCCAAAAAACTATAACTCTCGAAGAAACAATTTTTTTCTATGCAAGAAATGATTATCTGATTATAAATAATTTTTTAAATGGCAATCTTGACCAAGTCTGGAAATTTGCGGAAATTGTAAACAAAGATTCAAAAGGTGTGCTTGAAGAGCATCAACAAGGTGAAAGGAATTTGGACGAAAAAAGTTTGGAAAGACATAGAAGTAGGATTTACGAAAATCTAGATGAAAGTGTTAAAACAAAAATTGTTGAAACGGCAAAAAAAGACATTACAAATATTTTAGAGGCCATGGAGCCAGCTAAAAATGAAACGTTGGTTTATAGAAATGTTAGAATTAAAGACGCACTAAAAAATCCTAAAATTAACGATATTGTGGAATTTAGAATTATCTCTTCTACTTCAATTTTACAAATAGAAAATGATTCTTCTCATCAATATAAAATTATTATTCCGAAAGGAAATTTAATCCTAGAGCTTGATCAATTTGATAAATTCATAAAAAATGAAGATTGTGAAATCTTGCTTCCACCAATGAAATGTAAAATTAAAAATGTGCAAGGTAACAAAATTGAATTAGAATACTTAGAGAAAATACCTACCAACATTTGAGTTACTTTTTTGGCGGTGAATATGGGTTAAGTACCCAGACTCTCAAGTGTTGTAAGGGTATTTTAACATGTTTAGACTGGGCTGTCTGAGGCATGTGGGTCGGGGTCATAATTATTCTCTTGGATGTAATAATCGATTCTTGTCTTACCACTATCACCAATCTGGTCATCAAACGAAACTAATTGATTTTGAAATAATCTTTGTGTATTCATATAGATGTACTATAACATGCTATGCAAGTGCGAAGAGTATTAGACGAAGTTCGAATGTGTTTTAGAAAAACATAATTATTATTCTCATCTTGTATAGCTACTTTTTCTGATTTTCCTTTTGCTTAATAACACAATACTGAGACTAGATTCACTCACTCAACAAGTTTATCTGGAGAATTTGCCTCTCTCTCATATTTATTCCAACCATCAGATGTCAAAAAAAACGGAAGATAATTATCGAGTCTATTACTACCACTCAACGTATACCCAATTTTAAAAACAATAATTAATACGACAAACACTATGAGTATTTTAAGAGCATTTTTCATGAGTGTGATTATATCATTTAACCGAAAAATCTACAAATCTCTCAGTAAGTATCTTTTTAATGTTCTCGTCGTAGGGTATTTTTCTGGCGGAACCGGAGGGATTCGAACCCTCGGGAAGATATTACTCCTCCGCCTCTTTAGCAAAGAGGTACGTTAGACCACTCCGACACGGCTCCAGTCCGACCATTTTATCAGACTTATTCTTTTTCTCCAAAAAAATTATTTATTTTTTAAATAAGAAAGCATTGTACCTGCATCAGAAACTTCAAATGGATCAGTCTCACAATTATCAGAAAAACCTGGTTCAATAAACATTTTTTGAATCATTCCTTTTTCAACATACATAGAATATCTCCAAGACCTGTCTCCAAAACCAAGGTTTTCTTTTTTCACCAACATTCCCATTTTTTTTGTAAATTCCCCATTTCCATCAGGCAACATAAAAATATTTTTTACATTTAAATTTTTTGCCCATTGGAACATTGTAAAAGCATCATTAACAGCTAAACAAACAATTTTATCAACACCCAGTTGAACAAATTCTTCATATTTTGCTTCATAGCCCGGCAAATGTGTAGACGAACAAGTTGGTGTGAACGCTCCAGGAAGTGCAAACAAAACCACTTTTTTACCAGAAAAAATTTCTTCACTTGTTAGATCTTGCCAACGAAAAGGATTTTCTCCACCAACAGATTCGTCACGAACACGAGTTTTAAAAGTTACTTCAGGGACTTTTGTATTTTCTAAATTTTTATGCATATTTTTGTTTTCCTATTTATTTACATTTATTTTAATCGAAAGATTATAGCATGGACTTAAAATTTATGAAATTTATTTTTCTGCATTTTTGTGATAGAATACTAAAGATTTTGGAGCGATGGATGAGTGGTTTAAATCAACAGTTTACTAAACTGTCGGCGAGGTTATACTTGCCCGAGGGTTCGAATCCCTCTCGCTCCGCAAAGAACTAAGTATTTCCATGATATATGACGGGAATTAAAAACAAACTACACACTTGTAATCATTAAAATTACCCTTTTCGGCTTTGGTTTTGTATCTTTATTTTGTGCTATAATAAATTTTATGAAAACCTACCTTGGTTTAACTACTTTCATATCTTACCTTTGCCTTGCCACTTTGGCACCAGTGCACATGGTTGAAATGGCAAAGATGAAAACACCAATGGAACATTGCCCTTTTTCTTTTTCTCTTCACACTTTCTGCAACATGTCGCTAATTGAGCATATAAATTCTTGGAATAATTTTTCTAAAATTATTTTTACAAAAACTTTTAAGAATTTTCTTTCCCCTATTTCACTTTCTTTTATTGCGACTCTTTTTGCAATTTTTTACTTGTTAGGTTTTGAAATCTTTTTCAAAAGACAACGACTACGAAAAATTTTTAACAAATTAGAAAATATGTACTCAACTGGAATCTTAAATCCAAAAATCTATTAAATACTATATAAATTTAAATATTATTAACTTAACAAATTAAAAATAAAATAAATAAAAATACATGAATGAAAAAATGATTTACGGTGTTGTAGGATTAATTCTAGGAGCTGTAATTATGAATGTTTTTGGTTGGAATGGCTGTGGTTATTATAATGATGATGCCAACTATGGAAGAATGTCTCAGGGTGGAATGATGCACAGAATGCAAGACGGAAGTATGATGAGTAATGATAATGACATGGGTGGAATGATGAGAAGTATGATGTCAGGCATTTCTGGGAAAACTGGTGACGATTTTGATAAAGCTTTCTTAAGTGAAATGATTATTCACCATGAAGGTGCTGTCGAAATGGCAAAAGAAGTTCTCGCAAAATCAAAAAGACCAGAGTTAATAAAACTTGCAAATGATATTATTTCTGCACAAACCACAGAAATAAATATGATGAAAAATTGGCAAACTACTTGGTTCAAATAAACTTTTACAAATAAAAAATAGCTAGCTTGGAAAAGCTAGCTATTTTTTATGGGATAAAATAGAACCCGGTTCAGCTTTATGATAAACAACTTGCGGAAAAGGAATTTTAATATTGTTTGCACGAAAATTCTCTAAAATTTTAAAGCGGATTTCTGACAAAACATTTTCAGAGTTAAAAAGTTCTTTTGTCCAAAAACGCACCTCCAATAGAATACCGCTTTCCGCAAAGTCTTTTGCTATTACGGTTGGGTTTGGATTTTTGTCGACATTTACATCTGATAAAACAGCGTCAGACAAAACTTTCTTTACTTGCTCCATGTCTTGTCCATATTCAACTAAAATAGAAATTCTGAAACGAGCCGAGCCTCTCTCTTTCATAAATGAGCTGATACCACTTGAAAGAAACTTACTATTTGGAATGACCATAAATTCATTATCTGTTGTTTGAAGTAAAGTCGCACGTAGTCCAATTCTTTGAATTCTTCCGTGCATGTTTTCTCTACCACTAGAAGTGTCCAATCTAACAACATCGCCCAAGTTAACATATTTATCAACCAGTAAAATTATCCCTGAAATAACATCTAAAAAAAGTTGCTGCAAACCAAAACCTAAGCCGACCAACAAAGCCGTCGAACCGACAAAGAAATATGACAAAGAGTATCCAAAACCTCGAATAACAAAAAGTATTGCTACAATAAATACAAGATACCCAAAGAGTTGTAGTAAAGATTTTCCTTGTGCTGTTCGAATTTTACCTTTTTTTATTTGAACATTTATAAAAAGTTTTGCCACCAAATAAGAAAGATATGCAGCTACAATTACAAAAACAAAATAAAAAATTGTAGAAATAGATATTTCTACTTTCGCCACATGAACAATTGGCATTTCGAACAAAATTCCTAAATAATTAGATAAAATACTTTCCATATTGTATTTTATATATCACAAAAATTTTTTAAAAACAATAAACTAATCTTTTTTCATTCTAAAAATATCAAATTTACTAAGTGCTGGCAATTCTACCGGTGAGCCTTGATCTTTTTCAACAAGTATTGTTAAGTTGTCAGGTGAATACGCAGAAGCGTCCCAGCCACCCCTATGTGTAGGTGATTTGACAGTAACCTTTAAGTTGGGAAAATTTCTGTTTATATAATTTGCCCAAACTCTTATTAATTTTGTATGCCTAGCAGGACCTTGTAAGAGCATAGAACCACCGGGATTAAGTATAGAATAATAGTTTTTAATAGCTTGAAAAATTTTAAAAGGATTTTCTGGTGCAAACTCTAAACCTGCACCCATTCTAGAGATAATGAAGTCAACCCCGTCTTTTTTGAAGTACTTTTCTACGTGTGAGAATGTTAAATCAGAGTATACATCACCCACAATATTTTTATGTTTCCAGCCATCTTCAGAAAATTCATCCTGACCATGATGCAAACTTACCCCAAGCGTTTTGTTTAATTCAACTGCGGATTTTTTATTTATATTTAATATAGGTACTTTTGGATTTTTACCTTCTGCATGTATGTCTCTAAAAAGTAAATTCCCAGTTCCACCAAGATCCAAACAATTAACTTTTCTATTCCCAAACCTCAAATTCAAATATCCAGACAACCCTCCCAAATACGTTAGCTCCCTAGAAAAAGTTTTTGAGTAATGCTCTACCAATGAATCTGTCCAAGAATAATTGTTCCTCAAATATCCAACGTCACCAAAATTATCTAAAACAACTTTTTCATATCTCTCATTAATCCTATTTCTAACTTCCTTACCTCTTAAATTTGGGTACTCAAGCATAATAAGACAAGTATATATAAATTTACTTCTTTCGCAAATACATCACAATGTAACGACGTTTGTTTGCGCGACCATTTACACGGTGAGCGAAACTTCTTTCTATTTTATCAATAAAAAAATCTTCTTCATAAAATTTTACAAGCTCTTCTTCTGTTGGTACATGTTCGAAAATACCCATTGTCGGATGAATGTAAGAATTCGCTTCACCTGCATTTTGCCCAAATTCTCTTATCATCTGCTTTGCATGTGAGTCATCATCAAGTAAAAGAGATTTTAAAAAATAATATGAACCAGAAGTTAAAACCCTTAAAACTTCATTTCTAAAAAAAAGTCTTTCATTGAAACGTAAAACATGAGAAGCAATGGCATCAATAACCAAGTCAACAGTATTATCCTCTTCTGGGATACCCTCGTTCAAGTTTTGTACTGAAAACGAAATATCCAGCTTAGGATTATTTTTTAACTTAGCATTTGCTTGTTTTATGGCTTCACCAGAAATATCATAAGCGATTCCCTTTGCACCAAAATTTTCAGCCAAATAAAAAGAATTTCGCCCATTGCCACAGCCAGCATCTACAAATTTTGTATTTTTGTTTATCGGTTGTTGCCCTTTATATTCTCTTTCCAAAAAGCGTACAAATTTTTGCAAGTCTTCACTGGCCTCTTCTGACAAAGTAAAATTTTTCTCTTCTCCAGAATATTCTTTGTCCCAAAAAATTTTTGCATCTTTCACTTTCCCAGATTTAGAATCTTCCAATTTTTTTTTCTTTAACCATTTTCTTTTGGCCTTGTGTGGATCACCCAAATATCTTTTCCCATTTTTCATGTTTGGATTATACCATTTTAAAAACCGCTTTGCATTGCAAGCATTTTCGCATAAACACCGTTGTGAGAAACCAAACTTTCATGGTTGCCGTCTTCCACAATTTTTCCATTTTCTATTACCAAAATTCTGTCTGCGTTTTTCACAGTTTGTAGCCTATGTGCAATTATAATTGTTGTTCTTCCTTTGAAAAGTTCTTCTAAGGATTTAGAAATTTTATCTTCTGAAAAAGAGTCAAGTGCTGAAGTTGGTTCATCCAAAATAATTATTTCTGGATTTTTCAAAAACAGTTTTGCAATAGCCAGGCGTTGTCTTTCACCACCAGAAAGACGAATTCCTTTTTCACCAATTTGTGTATTTATTCCCTTTTTCATTTTAGAAATGAAATCGCAATTGGCTTTTTCTAAAGCAGAAGCAAGCATATTTTCATCATCTTTTGAATAAAGTAAATTTTCTTTAATGCTTCCATCAAAAACCATTGGCTCTTGTGTAAGATATCCAATCGATTTGTAATATGACTTCAAAGAAACTTGCGACAGATCTTGCCCATCAACCAAAACTTTTCCGGAAGTTGCTTTTAAATATCCAACAATCATTTTAGCAATTGTAGTTTTTCCGGAACCAGACAAACCAACCAAAGCCAAAGTTGTGCCACCTTTTATAGTTAAATCAAAATTTTCTAAAATTGGTTTCCCTACAACTTTTACATCTTCGTCTTTTTCATCATTTTTCTCCTCATCTTTATTTTCACTTTCAAAGAGTTTATTTTTAAATAATTTTTGATCATATTTAAAAGTTACATTTTGAAATTCTACCGTTCCATTTCCGTGAACAAAGTTTTTACCAGTTTCATAATTTTTTAAATCTGGAATAAAATCAAGAAAATCCCAAAGCTTTTGGATTTTTGGCATGAACTCTAAAGTCTGACGGATTATCCAAAGCATGGAATACATATCAAAAGCAAATCTTGAAGAAAAATAAATAAAAGAAATGAAAATTGCGGTGTCGATTGAATTTATAAGGTTACTATTTAGAATATACGCCGCGCCCAAAAATGGCAAAACTGTACCAATTCCACTGATAAACCAATCGGAAATAAAGTCATATTTTGCAGCATTTTTTGCAACGTTAAATTGTTTGTGTCCGTAACTTGCCAAATTTTTACTTTCTATATTTTCTTTTCCAGAAAAAATAATTTCCTGACGCGACATAATTGTTCGTACAGAATGTGCATTTTTTTCATCTTCCAAATCATTAATTTTTTTGTCATATTTCAATCTGATTTTTCGGTAATATGTAAAACCAACTGCCGAAATTATCATATAAATAAAAAAGAAAAATATAAAAGTTGGGCCAAAACTTCTCATTATAAAAAGACCAGTCACAATAGAAAGTGCAACTTTAGGAATTTGATATAAAATTTGCCAAACAGCTTCAACCCAATCAGAAACTCCTTTTTGAACCAAAGTTTGAACTTTCCCTGTCCCCAAAATATCCATAGCCAAATTATCTTTCAAAATAACTTTTTTACGAAAAGAACCTTCTATCCAAGTGGCAAAGTCGTATTTTGCTTCAAAATCCCACTTACGAACATTTAAACTTATAAGCCACAAAAATATATAAACTCCAAAAAGGACAAAAATAAATTGTAAAAGTTGGTCGTAATTTTTATTTTGAATTAATTGGATAGCAAAAGGAATAGTCAAAAGCGGTAAAACATCAAACCAAACACTAGAAATAGAACTTTCTACAAGCAATTTCAAACTCACCTTTTTATTATTTAAAGCAGGTAAAAATAATCTTTTTGTCTTCTCGAGCATATTTTTTTTTAGTTTACCACAAAGGCACAAAAATTTTCTTAGAAATTGTGGAACATGTTATAATTAAAGTAAATTAATATATGAAAAATTTTACAAATAAAAAAATATTATTCCCTATTCTTGCCATTCTTTTGGCTTTGGTGGCTTGCATTTCTTATTATTCTGTTCACAAAAATATTCAACTGACAGAAATGAAAGATTCTATTTTTTCACTTTTCTTGAAAAATAACTCTGACACTTTCAAAGAAAGTACAGATTGGTACGAAGTTAGTATTGAATATCCAAAAGACAATCAAAAAGTTCGTGACGAAGTTTTCCAAATGTGGGAAGATTTTGCAAAAGAAAACCAATTGAAAGATTTTAAAAACTATGAGGAAGCTAAAAAAGCTTTACAATTAAACGCCGAAGGTGCAAAATATGTTTTTAATGCAAAATACAAATTGGTTCATAGTGCCAAAACAATTTCTTATGTTTATGAAGTTTATACATTTACTGGTGGCGCACACGGAGCAACAAATATTCATCCGATAACTTTTAACGAAGAATTACAATATTTGTCTGCTGAAAGAATTTTACCAAACGACTTATTACCAAAAGTTTCTGCCTTGTGTTACGACGATATAATGAAACAAAAGAAAGCAAGATATGCAGGTGGTGGCTCAACAAACAAAGATATTGAAGATATGTTGAAAGATAATTCTTGGTTATTAGAAGGAACAAATCCGCTAAGATACAATTATTCTAATGTTTGGTACGATGGTGACGATATGGTTATTTCTTTTGGACAATATCAAGTTGGCCCATATGTAGAAGGAACTTACGAAGTTCATATTCCAATGTCAAAAATCTAATTTTAAATGTCATCGTTAGAAAAATTTTCTAAAGTTAGAGATAAAATACAAAGAATTTTAAATTCTGGAAACCCAGAAAATTTTGAAATGATTGAAGCTGGTAATTGGAAAACTGTCAAACAAATTTCTCCTCACCATGTTATAAAAACCTTTACAAAACAAGGTTTTTCTGCCGAAAGAACTGAAGCTGGGCTAGAAGAAATGAGAGCCAAGAAACGAGTTGTTGATCAACAAATATCTTTAGCCAAATTTCTACTGGGAGACATTTTTCCAAAAGCAAAAACTTTTATTGGCACAAAATTAAACTCAGCAAAAGAAGAAGTTTTTTGTATTTTTAAAGTACAAGAAAAAGTTGAAATTCCACAAGTTTTTGAATTCAATTGGTCAATAAATAGAATGAGAGAATTACTGAGTAATCAAGAAAATCTTTTATTAAAAAAAGATTTACAAACTTTACTAGAAGCTTGGAAAAATTTAAAAAAGATTGGTTTAAGTTTTGATATTACACACTTTAAAAATAATTGTTTTGTAAATACTCCGGAAGGATTGAGATTAAAAATTTTTGATGTAATTCCATTTCTTGTTATAGATAGAAAATTAATTCCAAGAGAAATACAAATTAACAACTTGAGAATTCCTGGAAAAGAACTTTTGGTTACAGAAAACCCACCGGTAGGAACCGTACAAAAATCTGAAGAAATTTTTAGATTACTATTATCTCTTGAAAAAGAAAATTTAATTTAATTTCTTTGAAACAATTTTTTTGCTCCGGCCCAGACAAGAAAAACACCCAAAGCACCGCTTGTATTTGCAAGTAAGTCAAACCAAGTATCGTAACGGTCTGCAGAGAAAATCCCTATTCCTAAATAGTCTAATAAAAATTCTAGCAATTCATTTGCAACTCCAAGCATAGATACAAGAGCAAAAACAAATATTAATTGAAAAAAGAAATTATTAAAAACAGGAAACCTTTCTCGAAAGTTCTTGATAAAATAAATTGAAATAAATCCAACCGCCACTCCCCCACCAACAGCATGTTGCAAAAAATTGATTTGCCGAAACTCTATAATTTCTTTTGGGACAAACATCCATATCAACGGAAGGCAGAAAGCAAAGGCAAGATAAATTACAGAAGAGTCAAACTTTGGTATTTTTTCTATGTATCGGACAATTAATTGAGGAACCGTAAAGAATATTAAGGACATAAGAAAGAAATATATTATTGTAGACATATTATATTTCTATTTTAGCACATTTATACACTATTCAGTTGCTGCTTTTCTCAAGAACCAGAACAAAGCAAGTACGAGTACAAGTACAAGTGCGTATGCTTTATAATTTTCTTTAATTTTATTAAAGTCACTCTTAATTCCAGAGAAGAAATCGTTCGTACTGGTTGCTCTCACAGCCACAGAGTTTTTCCCCGGCAAAGTCTTTACAACCCCAGTTGGTGCAACTTCTTTTACAATCGGCGCATTCGGATAAACTCTTACAACAGGCGAAATTGCCGCAACTTTAACGGCGCTAGTATTTTTCACAAAAGCTTGTCCTTGATAAACAACTCTGTCTTTTTTAACAATCAAACCACAGTTTAAAGAGTTAATAGCTTGCGTTGTTTTTGAATATTGAGCACCTGTTGGTTTTATGCCATATGCATATTGGAAATTCTTAACTTCTTGCATTGTAGCTGGACCATAAAAACCTTTCTCATTTAAGTGTGCCCCATTGTATTTATTCAAAAATTTTTGTAGTTTTACAACACCTGTTCCATAGTCTCCATATTTGTGGAAAGTTGTTGTGTATTTTGCACAAATATTTGCAGTCGTTACATCGACGTTGGCATTACCAGGATTTGTAACTACTGTTGTATTTGTATCTACAATTACGTTTGTAGGCACGTTTGTGGTTACAACACCACTAGAAGGCATGTTGATGATACCCATCAAGTAATTAATAACTGGATAATTATAAGAAAAAAGTGGGAAAGCACTTGTTAAAGTCCCTGTTTCTGCATTCACCTGAAAGGCAAAAGATCCAACCAAAAGACCAATTACGGCTACACTCTTCTTTAAACCTAATTTACTCTTCATAATTTTAAATTATTTATCTTTATAATGAGAGAATTATATTAAAAGACAATAATTTTTGTCAAGAAATCTTCTAAAAGACATTTATGTTTAAAAATAAACCTTATTTTTAAAGTGTTTTTTGCTAAATGTCTTTTATAAAAAAACAAAAATTTTGAAAAAATTTTATAAAAGACATTTTTTAGGCTTTTTTAATGAATTCTAAAAACAAAAACATCGGGATTTCATTCCTTGCTAAATCCTCTGCATTTTTCCTCAACCCAATCTGAGAGACTTTATTGGAACAAATTTCTTTCATAAAAGAAAAAGTTAGTCCTGCTTTTGTAAAAGTATTTAAATATTCTTCAAATGGTCGGTGAAATGTTGTTGTGTAAACTTTAGTTTTAGAATTTTTATTTCCAGGGTTCATGTCAATTTTTATAGCATGTTGATTTTTGTATTTATAAACCACTCTACCTTGTTTTTGTTTTTCCTTATCAAAATACCAATCCGAAGACTGTGGAACACGAAAAGCTGGATGATTAACAACTGCTATAAATTTCCCATCAATTTCCAAAACTCTTGAAACTTCTTTTGCAAAAGCCTTTAAATCATTAATATTTGGAATTGATTCTATAGACAAAGCAATGTCAAAACTTTTTTCACCAACAGTTTTTAAATCTGTGGCGTCACCTTTTAAAAGAGTAACTTTACTTTGTTCAATTTCATGTCTTAAGTTTTCACTTGCAAGCTCTATAATCTCATTATCGACATCAATCCCAAGAGATTTTTCTGCTTCGCCTTGTAAATATTCTTTCAAAAAAAAGCCTGTACCACAACCAATATCTATAATTCTTTTGTCTTTAACGGCCGACAAAGGCAAAAATTTTAAAAGTTCTGGTAAAATTAAGTCTTTTTGCGTAGACTTTTCTGCAGAAATAGTGTTATTGTACCAACTTGCAACTTTCCCCCAACCGGTTTTTTCCCATAATTCATCACGTAATTTCTTATCTTTAAAGTGCTTTTTCCTCATTAAAATATTTTACCATAAAAATTTGTCTTTTCTTTGAAATATCCCCAAATTTATTGTAGAATGTAAGAATCTATGGCAAATAAAAATATTTTGGAAGGCGGTTACGAAGCTGGCAAATTTGAACGAGCAATTTATGAAAAATGGGAAAGATCTGGATACTTCAATCCAGACAAATGTATTGCAGATGAAATTACAAATGTAGACTCTCCTCATTTCTCTATTGTGATGCCACCACCAAACGCCAATGGGCGTTTACATGTTGGTCACGCTATGTTTGTTTTTATTCAAGATATTCTTATCAGATTCAACAGAATGAACGGTAAAAGAACTCTTTGGATCCCTGGTGCTGATCACGCTGGTTTTGAAACTCAAACTGTTTACGAAAAATTTTTAGAGAAACAAGGACATTCAAGATTCGATTTTCCTCGAGAAGAGCTTTACAATAAAATTTTTGAATTTGTTCAACAAAACAAAGGAATTATGGAACAAGATATGCGTGACCTTGGTGCAAGTTGTGATTGGTCAAGAAATCTTTTCACACTCGACCCAAAAGTTGTAGTAATTGTCCAAGATACTTTTAAAAAAATGTTTAACGATGGTTTGGTGTACCGTGGTAAACGTCCTATTAATTGGTGTACAAAACACCAAACAGGTTTGTCAGATGTAGAAACCGAAAATAAAGAAGAAAAAACAAAATTTTATTATTTTAAATATGGACCATTTGAAATAGCCACCGCTAGACCAGAAACAAAATTTGGTGATAAATATGTGGTAATGCACCCAGAAGACAAAAGATATTCACAATATAAACATGGGGACAAACTAACTGTTGAATGGATCAATGGTCCAATTGAAGCCACAATTATTAAAGACGAAGCTATCGACGTGGAATTTGGTACTGGCGTAATGACAATAACTCCTTGGCATTCACAAATAGACTTTGAAATTGCCAAACGCCACAATTTAGATTTTGAACAAATAATTGACTGGAACGGAAAATTACTTCCAATTGCTGGAGAATTCTCTGGAATGAAAATTAAGGAAGTTCGCGAAAAAATCGTGGAAAAACTAAACACTAAAGGTTTGGTTACAAAAATCGAAGAAAATTATATTCACAATACAAAAGTTTGTTACAAATGTAATACAATAATTGAACCACAAATTTCTAATCAATGGTTTATAAAAATGCAACCACTTGCCGAACTTGCTCTCAAAGCCGTTCGAGACGAAAAACAAATAAAATTTTTCCCAGAAAATTACGAAAAAATTTTTACTTACTGGATGGAAAATACAATGGATTGGAACATTTCTAGACAAATTGTTTGGGGAATTCCTATTCCTGCGCAAGTTTGTACAATTTGTAATCAAGGTTTTATTGATAAAAATATTTCAACTGACAAATGTAGTTGTGGTGGTGACTTAAAAGAAGAAACTGATACTTTTGACACTTGGTTTTCAAGTGGACAATGGACACTTCTTACTTGTGGTTATGACTCTGTAAATGGAAATTCTCCTGATTTGAAAAATTATCATCCCACTTCTATTATGGAATCTGGTGCTGATTTAATTTTTAAATGGATTCCTCGTATGGTTATTTTTTCACTTTATTTAAATAAAGAAATTCCTTTTAAAAACGTTTATTTGCACGGTTTAGTAAACGACAAAAATGGCCAAAAAATGTCTAAAAGTAAAGGAAATGTAGTAAGCCCGATTGATATGGTACAAAAATATGGTTGTGACGCTCTTCGTATGGGACTTTTGGTTGGGGTGCCTGCTGGAAGTGATTCGAATTTGTCGGAAGATAAAATTAAAGGTTACAAACACTTTGCAAACAAGATCTGGAATGCTACAAAATTCCTTGAAATGAAAGGAGTTTTTGCAGACGAGGTGACAGCTGATTTGAAAAAAGTTGAGAAAGACGAGATTGTTTTGCGTGAACTCGATGACTTGGTACGAGAAACAACAAAAGAAATTGAGGACTATAAAATCCACCTAGCTTCAGATAGACTTTATCAATTTTTCTGGAAAAGATTTGCAGATGAAATTATAGAAGAATCAAAGAAAATTTTACAAGACGGAACAAATGAAGAAAAAAATTCGCGTCTTTCAACTTTGAAAATTTTAATTGAAACTCAACTCAAACTTCTACACCCTTTCATGCCGTTTGTTACAGAAGTTATCTGGACAGAATTTTTGCAAAAAGAAAATCTTCTCATGGTACAACCTTGGCCAGAGTTTCATTAATCAAAATTCTTTGTTAGACTAATTAACTAATGGTAGAAAGTATTAGCAATAAAATGGGTAAGAAAGCCACAATACAAGAAAGTGAGCAAGAAATTTTAACAACTGCTATTGAAATAGTAAGAGTGAACTCTAAAACAAAAAATTATTACCAAGCACTTTTAGAAGGCGTAAAATACATATCTTCGCATAGTAAAAAACTGGGAACATTAAATTTTTTCTTAGCTGAGATAAGAAGACAATTTGATAAATTTTTCTCTGATAATTACTCTTTTGAATTTCTAGATACAGATTTGAGCAATACTAACAACCCTGTGTTGATTTTCAATTTCCTTAATGACATCAGAACCAAATGTAACATCGAGAATGTGTCTTTTCTTGTAAATGAAATTTTGAAATTTATTCCTGATTACAAAGATAAGATTAAATTCACAGAGTATTGTCTAGACAACTTGGCATTAAATATGGATGAAAGAGCATCAATTTATTCTTTTTTAGCATTACTAATCAGACGTGACATATTCGTATCTGGTGAACCAATAAATGAAAGTGCTTCTCAAGAAATTGTAAAATATCTTGTACGTAAAATTTCTGAAGAAAAAGACGACTTGTTAAAAGAACATTGTGCAATCTTACCAAAGCTATACTCCCTTGGATATTCTCTTGGTAGCCAACAACTAGTCAAGCTAATAACAGCAAAATTGATTTCTCTTTTGCAAGAAAAAGTATCCGGTTCTTTAGCTCAAGTAAACAGTATTGTTATGTATTTTGTTTTTTTTCAGAGAATTGCAAATATTAACAGAAATAGAATCCCACAAATGGTTGACGATTTATTTAAACAAACTATACAATTATTATTAAAAGAAGAAAGTGGACGAGAGTTTGCCGATAAAATAAGAGTTCAAATCAGAAGAGGAATCTTAGCGGGCATGAAGTTTGATGGTTCGGCTTTTATAAATTCACTCGATGCAACTAAACAATTAAGTAGTGCTGGTGCCATAAAAACTGGATTGGAAACAATTGTTACAAAAGGAGCAACAGCTGTTAATAGACATACAGCTAATTCAACTTTTGGAAATACAGATAAGTTATAATTTTCCACAGGTTTTTATTGTCAAATATTTTTTAAAAGTGTAAACTTGCTTACATGAATATATTTTCTAGATTTGGTTATTCTAAAGATACAGAAGTTGAAGAAGTTGAAATAGAAGAAACAAGAAAAAGACCAGTTGTTTATGATGAAGAAGAATCTGGCGTTGGAGAACTTTCTGTTGACGTATATGAAACTCCAAAAGAAATTATTATAGAAGCTATGATTGCCGGTGTGAAACCAGAAGACTTACACATTGCAACTACACACAATACAATCACAGTTTCAGGAAAACGTGAAGCAAACACACACATAAAGTCTGACGACTATATAGTTCAAGAATTATATTGGGGACAATTCTCAAGAACGGTTGAACTTCCAAATGATATTGCCGTTGACGAGGCAGAAGCAGTAGAAAAACATGGACTTCTTATAGTTCGTTTACCGAAAATAGATAAAGATAGAAATGTTAAAGTAAGAGTGAAGTCCATCTAAAATCCTCTTTTTATAACTTTATACATTTTTACTTTTTTAATTTAAAGTGTTATAATTGCATTTAAGTGTGGGGCGGCTCAAACTCTCAGGTTACCCTGTCAGCCCTACCCCACATGCTGCCAAGTAGCGTTCGCGCTTGGCCGGGCCCGAGCGTTTCTTATACGCTCGGGCTTTCGATTTTTAATACCTTCATGCTAAACTAAATTTAGATGAAACATAGTATCAAGACTGAAAAATTTCAAGGCCCAATTTCCCTGCTTTATGAAATGATCGAAGAAAGAAAACTCTCTGTATCAGAGTTTTCTCTTGTAGATATTACGGAAGATTTTATAAATCATGTAAAAAATTTAGATGGACTCGACAAAGAAGAAACCACACACTTTATTTCCATTGCTTCTATATTAATTTTATTAAAATCCAAAAGTTTGATTCCCGAACTTGAAATTACTAAGGAAGAAGACCGTGATATTCAAATACTTGAAAATCAATTACGAGCTTTTGCTTTACTAAAAGAAAGGGTTAAAATTTTAGAAAAAGCTTGGAGTAAAAAAATTTTACTTGAGGCAAAAGTACAATACAAAAGTTCTGGACAAATTTTCGTGCCTTCAACACAAATGGATTTAAAATTTTTCCATACATATATTTTAGAAAGACTTAGTGAACTTGTACCAAAAGAAGCTGACAAAAAAGAAGTGAAAGTGCATAAAAGTCTTAAAATAGAAGATGCTTTGTCACATGTACGCACAATCATAAAAAGAATAAAAAGTTTAAATTTTAAAAATCTTAATAACGCTTCTGGTGATGCTGGCGACGAAAGACTTCGCGAACGCAATAAAAGAAATGTGGTAATTCTTTTCTTGGCGGTTTTAGAGCTTGTAAAAATTGGGGAAATCGACGTAACTCAAGAAGAAAATTTTTCTGATATACTCATCAGTAGCGAATAAAACATGAACTCAGCACAGGAAATTATACAAATACTTTTACACGAAGGTGGCTCAATGAAAAAAGACGATTTGGCAAAATTTTTGGGTGTAGAAAAAACGGAAATTGAAGAAAATATTTCCGAAGTTGAAAATTTACTTTCACAACTCAATCTAAAATTAATTAAAAATCAAACTTCCCTAGAAATTTCTTTAAGTGAAGAAATTAATTCTCTAATAAATAAAAACAAGATTGAGGAATTGAAAACAGAATTGTCAGAGTCGGCTTTGCAAACTTTGGCTGTTGTATTGTACAGAAGCAAAGCAACCAAAGCAGAAATAGATTTCGTGCGTGGAGTAGACTCAGGCAGAAGTATAAAAAATCTTTTAACCCGTGGAATTATTGAAAAATTGGAAGAAAAAAATAAAAAATATTATATTCCCACAACCGAAACTTTGCGTTATTTAAACCTTACAAATATTGAAGAAAACCAAGATTACGAGGAAATTTCACAAAAATTAAAAGTTTTAATTGAAGGAGAAAATTAAAATATGAAAATAGAAACTAAACATTCTAAAATATTTTTTTATCTATTAATTTCTGGATTTTTCTTTTTGCTTTTGTATACAATTCTAATTTATAGTAACCAAGCTTTTGCCGAAACAGAAAACCAACAAAACCAAGCAATTATAAAAGTCGAAGGAAAAATACAAGAAGAAACGGTTGTGAAAGAAAATATTTTAGCTAAAGCTTTTGCAATCTATGATTTAAACAATGAAAAAATTATTCGTGGGCAAAATTCTGGAAAAGCCTTCCCTATCGCCTCACTTACAAAAGTTATAACTGTTGGAACTTTTCTGGATACAGCTCAGAAAAATAATATAACCATCCGTGAGGAAACAAAAGACAGAATTAAGCGTGCGCTGGTTCAATCTTCTAATCAAGATGCGGACTCTTTAGGAAAAATATATGGCTTATCTTTCAATAAAAGTCTTTTGAAAGACTCAAATAATTTAATTAAAAATTTGAACATAGAGTCTATCAAACTTACAAATCTTACAGGTTTGGATAATGACGATGGCTCAGCAAGCAATATTGGCTCTGCCGAAGACATTGCAAAAGTTTTCGCTTATATGTATAAAAATCATAAAAACGTTTTTGAATATACAAAATTTGATGAGCTGGCTTCAGACAAAGGTATGATTATAAATACCAACCAAAAAACAGACAGCACTTTTGGAATACTTGCTTCAAAAACTGGTTTTACAGAAAAAGCTGGTGGAAATTTGGCCGTAGTGGTTTCTCCTGAGCCTGGAAAAATTTTCGTAATTGTAGTTATGCATTCTACAAAAGAAGGACGTTTTGCTGATGTGCAAAAGCTAGTAAAACTACTACCTTTAATTGTAAAAGAAAATAATTAAAAACTAACTAAAAACATCCATCACAACACTTTTAGAAACTTCTTCGAAAACTTTTGTAATATCTACCCCTTTCGATTCTGCAAATTGAAAAGCTTCGGTTGTTTTTGTGCTAGAGAATAGTCTGCCAAATTCTTCTAATTCCTGAGAGTTTTTAAATTCCTTTGACATTCTATCCAACAGTCTTATAGCAGATATTTCACCATAGTCACTCATCATTTCTTCTATTTCCTGTTGTGTATAATCAGGAAATTTTACTTTTAATATTTTTTCAATTTTATTTATTAATTCTTCCATATATTTTTATGCATCAACTATTTTACCAGATCCTCTAATAATCCCATGTGGTTTTGGTGTTGGTGTATGAGGTACAATGGCTGAACCAGAACTACCAGCTCCGGGTTTAATTTTCTCTAAAGCAACTTGCAAAAAGTTTTGTCCAGAGTGTTTACCTCCAACTTTTAACATGAATAGATTTCTAAATTTCTCATAACTAAAATTTTGTTTGTCGGCAATCAATTCGTCAAGATTTATTTTTCCATGCAAGAAATTAAATTGCATCCTTTTGTCTTTGATGTTAAAAGCTTCAAACAATGCTTCTTTAACTTGGAATCTTGCTCTCGGATTAAATAAATTTCTATCTAAGTTTTCTATAAAAATAAATTGCTGTTTTGGATTCATACTAATAAATGTTTTATCACCTTGTAGTGCAGCCCTTAAAACAGTTTGTGAATTTGGTATTTTGTTAAGGTTGAAAAATTGCTCTCCATTTGGTCCGCTAAGAGTAAACCTTTGATGTACCCCTCCTTCAGCTCCAGATATATTACTACTTTTACCACCCCTACTAGCTTCATGCTCTTGCCCACCACTATTATTGGTAGATGAGTCAGGGGTGGCCACCTTACCAGAACCACTTTTTGGACCAGTAGCACCAGAGTCATCTGGAACAGGCACTGTTCCACCAGTTTTCTTACCACCACCAACAAGCGAATCTACATGCGAACCAATAAGATTTTGTGCTACACCTCTTAAACCTACACCAACTGCACCACCAACTGCACCTGCTGTACCAGCAAAAAGAAGATTCTTGGCCAGGGTTTTCTTGGTAATTTTTCCATCAGAAATGCCATATTCTTTATCTCTATTCCTTAAATATTTTCCAAACCCAACCTCAGTTGCCACACCAACACTAGAACCAATAGTGGCACCAGCTGCGTATGTACCAAGTATGCCACTACCAAAAAATGCTGGTAATCCACCAAGTGGAAGAGTAGCTGCCGCAAATCCAGCTATGGTCGCAGCAAGTAAACCTCTTTTCCAGGTATCAGGATTATGAATATTTTCCTTAAACACTGCCCAGGTTCTTCGAGCAAAACCTTCTTTTTTTCTTGCTTCTTCTAAAAGTTGCTTTCTCTTTAAAAATTCAATTCTTTTTTCCTCCATCTTTAGTTCTGCAATCTCTGCAAGTTTTTGATCTCTTTCTGCTTGGGTTAGTTTTTTTGTCCTGTCGTTCAACTCAGCTTCCAAACCCTCTCTCTTTGTCTTGGCTGCTTCACGGTCAGTTTTTGCCTTACCTCTGATTTGTTCAATCGAATCAGAAACTAAAAGATTAAGGTTTTTCTTTGAGTCTTTTGTTATTTGACGCAAAACAGTGGGGGTATAGCCACCAATTCTTCCTTTATGTTCATCAACGTCAAATTCCGCAACTTCTGGTCCACCCCTTTTCATTGCTTCTAATTTCAAAATTTCTTGTTCTAAATCTAGAACTAATTTTTTACTTTCTTTTCTTTTTCTTCTTTCCCCAGAGTCAAACCATCCTGCCCACAAAGGTGGCTTTGCAAGTTTCTCCCTATCTATTCTAGCTCTCAAGTCGGCAATTCTTGCATCAATTACCCTCACTCTCTCCTCATCAGCATCAAGTCTGTCATCTCCATCACCCCCATCAACGGTGTCCTCTCCGCTTTCACCATCTACCAAAGCAGCTTTCTTGGTTTCTGTAAATGCTTTTATTTCAGACTTTGCTCTTTCAAATTGTTGTCTTATCAAATCTTGATTTTCTGGAGAATTCAAAAATTGATCTATAACACTTGTTCCATGTGCCCAACCTGAATCATTTATTTTATCTTTCAAATGGCCTTTAAATATTTTTAAACTTGTTTTGTTTCCATCTTCTAAATCCTGGAGGTATTCATCTATTTGTTCCACCGAATCCCAAGTATCAACCATATCTGTTTGTTCTTTGATAAAATCATTCGAAAATGTGGCAAGACTGTTTTTAAGAGCTTCCCCAGCCTGTTCAGATTCTAGTTTAGTATTCAAAGTTCTCTTCATGACTTCGAAAGCTTCATTTACCTGTGTTTCCTTAGTAGTAAAAAAACTATCCTCTATCACCTCATTTTTATTATGGATACCATTTTTAATCCCATCCTTGAATGCTTCAAGATTAAGAGCCTCTATTAGCCCTCTTCTTTCTTCTAGATTTTTAACCTCATTAACTTGTTTTATTATTGCTTGCGAATATTTTTGCAAATTTTGGGTGAAAAGTTGCTCCATTTTTTTCTTGTCTCCTTCTTTACCCTTTTCTGCTTCTTCTGTTTTTTTGCCACCGCTCAAAGTCTCCAACTTGGCTTGTATGGCAGCTAATTGCGCTTTCAAACTATCAACATTTTCAGAACTGCTAGTTTTACCCTGTTCACCAACACTTTGCCCTGGCTGTTGTGGTGATTGTGTTGAAAAACCTCCGTTTGGTAAAGCATAAACTGCATACCGAAACCCTTGCGGAATACTTTCCAAAGTGGGAAATATAACTGGAACGCCTGTAAAAACCTGTGTCGACGGAACAGAAAACAGCGGTGATTGAGCAACGGGTACAGGTGTCGATTGAGATATAAGTTGCGGTGTATTTCCTTTATCGGAAGTGTTATCTCCGTTGTTTGTACCAATCCTTGCTCCACTAAAATCACCAATTGTCATTCCACTTTGGTCAACAAGTGGACCATTTAAATAGATACCCTTTGGAGCTCTACCTCTTTTTTTATGATACTCTTCACTTCCACCACCTCCGTTACTTGGACTATATCTAGAGAGTTCTTTGCTCATAAATTATTTTCTTTGTCACCAGTATAACCATCACTCTTGCTTTCCACAATAGGTTTATCCACACTAATATCAATAAACTATTTTTGCCAATATTAACTTCAACAAACTTAAAATACAAATTTCTAATAAATATTCTATGTTATAATTCTTCGCACATGACAATTAATACTATCAAAATTTTATTAGCCTCTATCACCACTTTTGCAATCGCCTACTCAATCGCACCTGGATATATAAAATTCCTCACTAAACAGGAAATATGGAAGAAAAAAAGTGTTGCCAAAACAACCGATGGCCACGAGGCAACTATAACAGCCAAACTTCACAATGACGAAAACAAAAAAGTTCCACGTATGGGTGGAGCTATTATTTGGGTTTCAGTATTCATTGTCGCAAGTATTTTCTGGCTTTTGTCAGAATCAATCCCTTTTATAAATAAAATAGACTTTGTGTCTCGTAACCAAACTTGGTTAATAATTTTTGGAATGGTTTTTACGGGAATTCTAGGGGCCATTGACGATATTTCAAGTTGTGGAAAATATATTTTAGGGATTGGTGAAAAAGGCTTATCCTTTAAATGGAGACTTTTAGTTGTTTTCTTTTTATCTATTTTTATAGCTTGGTGGTTTTATGCAAAACTTGCTTTCACAGTTGTCTTTGTGCCGTTTTTAGGTTTAGTTTATATTGGTGCTCTAGTTATACCCCTTATTGTTATAATGACAGTTGTATTATCTGCTGTCTCTGTGATCGACGGAATAGATGGGCTTTCTGGCGGGCTTTTTGCTATAGCTTTTGCTTCTTTTGGAATAATTGCCATTGCACAAGAACAAATAAATATTGCAGCTTTCTGTTTCGCCATAGTCGGAGCATTAACAGCTTTTCTTTGGTACAATATCATGCCAGCAAAATTTTATAATTCTGAAACAGGGTTACTTTCTCTTTCAACTTCCCTTTCACTTGTTGCCATTCTTACAAATCAAATTTTTATTTTACCAATCATTGCGCTCCCACTTTTATCTGGGCCAATATCTTCATTCTTGCAACTTTTCTGGAAAAAATTCTTTAAGAAAAAACTTTTTACAGTGGCGCCATTTCATCACCACTTCCAAGCAAACGGAATGGCCAGTCACACAGTTGTTATGCGCTATTGGCTCTTCGCTACCATATGTGCTTACTTTGGAATCATTCTTGCTCTTGCTGGTTCGATGTAATCTGTTAAACTAGTTTGAATGTTAAAAACTTGGAAACCTTCATTTAAAATTGACCCATTCGTAACAATATTAGCATTTAGTACTTTAATAATAGGTTTTGCAATATTTTTCTCTGCTTCCCTAGGTGTACTTGCGCGTTATGAAATAAAATTTTATAACACAGTGCAAAATCAACTTTTCTTTGGTGTCATTTTAGGAAGCATATCTTTTATTTTAGGAAGCTTGATTCCTTCTAAATTTTTTAAAATTCTGTCGCCTTTTCTTTTTTTTATAGGAATAATTTTGTGTGTTTTAGTTTTTGTACCAGGTGTAGGTTTTGAGCACGGTGGTGCGAGACGCTGGATAACTTTAGCTAGCATCACTTTCCAACCAAGCGAAGTTTTAAAATATTCTTCTGTATTAATTTTAGCTACCCTATACAGCATTTTCCATGATAAATCTGAAGATTGGAGATACAGAATTATCCCGGTAATTAGTGTTGCTGCTTTTGTTTTCTTGGTTTTAAAAGAACCAGATCTTGGTACTTCTACAATAATTCTTTCTGGAATATTTGGAGTATTTTTTATATTAAAAGCAAAAGCAAAAGATCTTTTAATAATTTTATTTTTTGCCATTCCTGTTTTTATTGGTTTTTATATGTACTATCCACATGCAAAAGAGCGTGTAAATACTTTTTTTTCTCCAGAAAAAAATACATCTGATCAGAATTATCAGGCCAATCAAACTAAAATTTCTCTTGGGAGTGGTGGCTGGTTTGGTGACGGTTATGGAAAAAGTACACAAAAATTTCATCATCTACCAGAGCCAATTGGCGACTCAATATTTGCTGTTTTGGGTGAAGAGTTTGGATTCGTAGGCTCAGCTACAATTCTTTTATTAATATTAGTTTTGTCTTTCAGATTATTTTACTTGTCTTATCAACTGCGTGATCCTTTTCCAAAAGGAGTTTTGGTTGGAACTGGCACAATTTTACTTGCTCAAACTTTTTTAAATGCCGGCTCGACTTCTGGTGCTATCCCTTTCACAGGAGTTCCTCTTCCACTTATATCACATGGGTCTACAAGTATTATTATCACAATGGGAATGCTTGGACTTTGCGCCCAACTCGGAACTCGCAAATATTTGCATTAAAATAGGCAAAAGAAATAATCTGGTTTATACTCATATAAAATATAAATATGAGAATAGGTTTAGTTGGTGGTGGAACTGGTGGACATTTTTTCCCACTCATGGCAGTCGCCGAAATTTTAAGAGAAAAATATAAAAAAGAAGATTTACATCTTTATTATTTTGGTCCAGAAAAATATAGCGAAGATTATTTAAAACGAAATCATATAAATTTTGTTCATATACCGGCTGGCAAAAACAGAGTTTATTCTTCGGCACAAAATTTTTTCGATTTGTTTAAAATTGCAAGAGGGGTTTTCTGGTCAATGATGAAACTACCAATTTATTATCCCGACGTAATTTTTTCCAAAGGTGGCTTCACGGCTTTCCCTGTTTTGTTTGCTGCAAGAATTCTAGGCATTCCCGTTGTCGAACACGACTCCGACACCGTTCCTGGACGTGTTTCTTTAAACTTTGCAAAATACGCAAAGCTAATTGCCGTTGGCTGGAGTGAAGGTGGAAAATATTTTTTAGACAAAACAAAAGTTACTGAAGAAAAAATAATGGAAACTGGTATACCCACAAGAAAAACTCTAAATCCAATGTATAAGTATGAGAATTCTCAAAAACAATTTCCTTTTATAAACAAGTCTTTACCTCTAATATCTATTCTTGGTGGTTCACAAGGCTCACAAAATATTAACGACTGTATAATTCCTACTCTGCCTTTCATTTTACCTTTCGCTCAAGTTATTCATCAAACTGGCAAAGAAAATTTTAAAATCGTAAAAAGTACAACTGAAAAATTATTTGAAAAAAGTAAAGAAAAAAATAATTATTATGTCCAAGATTTTTTCAACGAGCCCCAAATGCGCGAGATTTACGAAAATTCTTCTATTATCATTATGCGTTCGGGTTCACAGATTTTAGAAACATTTCTTTGGGGTGTGCCTACGATTTTAATTCCAATTAAAGAAGAAGTTAGTCGCGACCAAACTTCAAATGCTTTTGCTGCCATGCGTCGTGGAGCTGCCATTGTGATAGAAGAAAAAAATCTAACTCCTCATATTTTGCAAAATGAAATTTTAAAACTTTTAGAAAATAACAAAGAACTTGCCAGAATGTCGGCTTCAGCTAGAGAAAGTGCAAAGTATGACGCTTCAGAAAAAATTGCGGAAATATTATTAAAATACTGCAAAAGTCATTTATAAAAAACAAAAGAAAAACATCGTGGCCAAGGGATAGGACCTTGATACAGACTTTGCTGAGGGCAAGCAAATCTCCACGATGCTTGTCTCAATTGCCTTTAGCGCGGGGTAAGAGAGGCAGTGAGACTTTTATAGAATAACACACAATTGATACAAAATCAAGTATTCCCACAAAAACAAAACACGCCGAGCTACAGGGGGGAACCTTGGTAACTCGGCGTGTTTTACTTTGAAACAAAGTAATTATATCATAAAAATTCTTTTAAAGTTTGTAAATTTAAAGAAAAATCAATAGCTTTGGTTAAGTATGAGCCAACACAAAAAATATCCACTCCGGCGTCTTTTATTTCTTTCACAGTTTCTTCATTAATTCCCCCATCAAAATAAACTTGCTTTTGTGGAAAATTTTTCTTTAAAGTTTTTACAATTTCCAAACTTTGTTTAGAAAATTCTTGTCCTTGAAAACCAATTTTTTCAATTCCCATAACTTGAAAAGAATTTATTTGTTCAGAATTTTTCTGAGCAAAATCTAAAAAATTTTCAAAGTCAGTTTTTATATCAACAGCGAGTACAAAATTCAAATCAAATTTTTTAGACACTTCAGAAAGTTTGTTGAATTGTTCTTGCACATTATCAAATTCCAAGCTTCTAAAATGAATTATTATTTCGTCCACACCATAAGCCACCAAAGTTTCAATATATCTTTCTGGACTTTGTACCATCAAATCAGCAGAATAATTCATATTTTCCCAATCTGGCAAAAAAACATCTAAATCATTTTTTTGGGACATTTTTTCAAAGTCAGTTTTAGAAATTTCTGTGAAAGGCCAACTTGTACTCGGTACATATTTTCCATCACAAATATCAATTTGAATTCTTTCAACTTTCCCACTCGCTTTGCTTGCTAGAGTTTCTATTTCTTCGTAATTTTTAAACGGCGCACTAGGAATTATTTTTGTTGTCATAAAAATTTTTAAAGATTATAACATATCCATAGTCAAGACTCTTTTTGTGTGTCGCCCACCTTCAAATTGGGTTGTCATAAAAATTTTAATTGCCTCAAAAACTTCCTTTTCATTAACAAAACGAGCCCCAATGGAAAGGACATTAGTATTGTTATGCATTCTTCCAAGTTTTACAATTTCTAAGCTATTTCCATTATACACAACAGCTTTTGCACCACGAATTTTATTTGCAACAATGGACTCACCTGTACCACTCCCACCAAAAATAATCGCCACACCTCTTTTAATTTCCCCATTTGTTTTTTCCATAAATTTTTTTACGCAAGGATAAATAAAATCTGGGAAGTTATCATTTTCATTAAAATTGTTTGCTCCGAAGTCTTCGACCAAATAGCCTTTCTCTAAAAAATTTTCTTTAACTTTTTCTTTTAAATAAAAACCTGCATGATCACTACTCAAAAAAATTTGCATATTAATGAGTTTATCATATACTTTGAAAAGAATGGACAGCGGAGCACAAAATACACAAAGAATTGTCATTACTATTGCAGTTATTCTTGGAATAATTATTGTTTTGATAATTGGATATTCTTTATATACCAAAGCCAAACGCGCCGAAGGTGAGCTTGCAAACAAAGTCGCTCTTGATACACAAACAAAAAGTGACACCGAAAAAGTAAATGTATCTTTAACTGGCGAAGCAAAAAATTCTTCTACATTTAGCTACGATGGACTTGTTCAAAAAAAAGATAACGCAAATGCTACCACAACCAATTTCGGTATCGTCGATGAACAAGTACCTGTTGAACCACCTCAAGAAACAACACCAAAAGAAGAAGCTGTCCCTCCAGAGGAAAACCAGATACCCCAAGAAACAACAACACTAACTGAACCAGCTGCTCCGGTTGTTGTAGACAACGACCAACCTCTAACCCAAGAAGAAATTATGAGAATTCGTCAGCTTCCAATTGACGATTCCCCTAGTGGACAGCTTCAAGCAGCGTTGGAAGAAGAATCAAACGGGCAATACAAAGCCAGGTACTAGAACTTGACAAGTTTTGTTTCAAATCGTATAAATTATAAAATCAAGAAAAGCCGCGTTCATTTATTACGGGCTTTTTCTTTTTTCTGAGAATCAAGTTTTTTTATCTTCCTATTTCAATCGCGTGTTTTATTAAAGTTCTGGTGTAGCCATATTCATTATCATACCAAGCTAAAACTTTTACCAAATTGCCACCAATTACTTTTGTAAATTGCAAATCTGCAATTGAAGCAAAGTGTGAACCTAAGATATCTGACGAGACCAGATCTTCTTCTGTTGTAGAAAAAATTCCATCCCATCTATCTTCTAAAGTTGCTGCTTTCAAAGCATTATTAACTTCTTCAACTGTAGTTTGGCGTTTTGAAATAAAAGTTACATCCACAATCGAGCCAGCTGGGACAGGTACACGCAAAGAAATTCCATCAAAAAGTCCAGTCAATTTTGGAAAAGCTTTTGTCACGGCAATAGCTGCACCGGTTGTACTTGGCACAATATTTTGCGCAGCTGCGCGACCTTCACGAAAATCTTTTTTATTTGGTGCGTCAACTAAAGCTTGGGAAGCCGTATAACCATGTGTTGTTGAAAGTACCGCTTTTTCAATCCCAATTTCTTCGTCTAAAATAGCAATAAGTGGCGAAGCAGCATTTGTAGTACAAGAAGCATTTGAAGTCACAACGCAATTAGAAAGTCTTTCGTCATTAATTCCCATAAGTATTGTTCCTTCGTCTGGGTTTACCGAGTCATCTTTTGCCGGAGCTGAAATTACAACTTTCTTTGCACCAGCTTTTATATGAGCTCGCGCGTCACCAAATTTTGTAAACAAACCAGTCGACTCAATAACGACATCAATATCCAAATCTTTCCAAGGTAGATTCTCAGGATTTTTTTCTGAAACAAAAACTACCCTATCAGATTCAATTTGAATTTTACCAGGAATTGGTTGTATTTCTGGGTTTTTTGGATCAGCTTGAATCCCCTTTTCATAAACTTCTACATGAAAATCCGCTTTTTTATAAACAGTGTCGTATTTCAAAAGATAAGCCAGATTTTCAATATTTCCCAAATCGTTGATTGCAACAATTTGTATTTTGTTTCTATTTTCTTCTTCCATTACTTGTCGAACAAAAGCACGTCCGATTCTACCCAATCCATTAATAGCTACACGGATTTTTTTATCTGAATTTGTTTGTATTCCATCCTTGCGAATTACTTGTATTTCTTGTTCGAATTTTTTCTCGTTTTGAGAAAAAGCATTTTCAATTTTCTTAATTAAACTCATATGAAATGAGTATAATCTAAAATAGAAAAAAGGCGAGCGTTGTGATATAATCCAAAACTACACGGCCCTATCGTCTAACGGTTAGGACACGGCCTTCTCAAGGCTGTAATCGGAGTTCGATTCTCCGTAGGGTCACCTTCAGCAGATACCCCCTGAAGGGTCGTCAAACGACCTTGCGGGTTAAGGAATTTGTACAAACAAAAAACACAGAAAATTTAATGTTTTTTTGGGAATATGACTGATCAATCCGGCTTGGAACGATACGGATAGACTATGCAGAGTTAATATTTTGTCGCGAAGCGTCTTTTAAAAATAACCCCATACTGTCACAATAATGTATGTGTGGTGTAAAAAATTATTGTAGTCTAGGTGCATTTAGCATCTCCTATATGCTTCTATTAAAAAATATTTATCTGCAATTTGCACCAACTGCTTCGGAAATATTTTTGTAACCATCTTTTGCTAAAAGTTTTGGTAAGTCTGCACAGATTTCTCCAGCAACTTGTGGACCTTCAAAAATAGTTGCAGCGACCATTTGTATCAGACTCGCACCGTTTTTTATTTTCCTATATGCATCCTCAGCATTAAAAATTCCACCACAACCGATTATTGGGAGTTTCCCATTGGTATAGGTATAAGCAAGTTTTACCAAGTCATCAGACCTTGCTTGGCAGGGCATACCGCTCCAGTTGCCTCTTTTGTCTTTGTATTCAGAGACTTCTTGTTGGTCAAAGGCTGGGTTATTTCTATCATGTTGCAAATTACCAAAGATAACAGCAGCAATATTAAATTGCAAACACACATCAAGCAAAGCTTTTATTTTATCATCATTCAATCCAATCGGCATTTTAATAAAAAGAGGTTTTTTAAAATTCAAACTTTTGATTGCTTGTAATATTTTTGCAAAAGGTTCCGGGTCATAAAAAGAAATATCTTTCAGTAGGTTTGGGCAACTGATGTTTAGTTCAAAATATGAAAAGGGTAAGCTAGAATCAATCGCAGTTTTGAAAGCTTGTAACACATCTACGATCGCGTCTTCATGGGTGTTGTGTTCCGTTGTATTTGTTCGCCCGATAGATATCCCAACTGGTGCTGACCATTTTTCATTTCGCTTTATTATTTTTTCAATAACATTTTTCATTCCACTTGACTTGAAACCTTTGTTAACTAAAATAGCTTTAGACTTCACCAGTCTTTTAAGTCTTGGGTATGGGTTGCCACCATAAGCGCCATTGGTAACTGTACCCACACTTTCAAAACCAAAACCAAGTTCGCCAATTATCCCAGGCAGTTGTGCCTCGTGGTCAAAACCAGCAGCGAGTCCTATTGGGTTGGGGAAATTTATTTTGGCAACAGTAGTCTCTAGGGATTTATTTTTTACTTGGAAAAATATTTTGGTCAGAAACTTTGCACCTGGAACTTTCACCATAAATTCTCCTAGGTCCAAGAAAAATTCATGTATTGGTTCCGAGTCCCATAGAAAGAAAATTGGGGCTGCTATTTTGCGGTAAATCCAACCTAATATGTGTACTTTAATATTATTCATAGAGATATATTAACATAAAAATGTTAATAAAAACTAACACAGTTTTTTAATTACATTTAATTTCAAATGGATACATACCAATTCCAACAACTACTGGTAAACCACTTTTAGTTTATAATGAAAAGAATAGTTACACGGCTATGTAACATTCTGTATTTCATTTCTAAAGTAGATATTGACAAAACTTGACATAAGTTTTCTTTTAGTGTAAACTGTGCACATCTTTTAGAAACCTCAAAAGAAGCGGAAAGAATACAGCTTCATTAAGCCAATCTCACTATTTGTTGGAGATAAAAACTTAATTTGAAAAATATTCCTGAGAATTTACAAAAATTTAAACGCTTGGCAACACAAAAATCGAAACGTTGCAGATTAATAATAAGTTTTTAAAAAGATTTAAAAATGCAAAATAAATACGGAGAGAAAAGAATCTCTTTTACTATCGAAAGACCTGGTGCTATAAAAAAATTTGGCAGAGCTAAATTTGGAAACAAAAGTTCTTCTTTTGGAAAAAGATCAAAATCTTTTGGTGAAAGAACTGAAAGAAAAAGTTTTGGTGTTGGCTCAAGATTTGGAGGAAATAGAGGTGGATTCCGTGGTGGACGTGGACGTTTTGGCGGAGGAGGAAATAATTCTAGAATTGATATAAATAAATATATTTCTAAAGCTGTTGTTCAAGAAGAAGAAGTTTACGTACCAACTCACACTTTTAAAGATTTCAAAACAGACAAACTCTTACTTACAAACTTGGACAGATTGAATATAACAACTCCTTCCCCTATACAAGATAAAGCTATCCCTGTTGGACTAGAAGGACGCGATATCATGGGTATTGCTAACACTGGAACAGGAAAAACAATTGCTTTTCTTATTCCTGTAATTAATAAAATTTTGTCTGAAAAAAGAAAAGCCATTGTTCTTGCTCCTACTCGCGAGCTTGCAACGCAAATAGAAAAAGATTTCCGAAACATGACTATTGGTATGCGTTTGTGGACGCACCTTGTTATTGGAGGTGCAAACATGTTTAGACAAATTAAACAAGCAAAACTTCAAAACGACATAGTAATTGGTACACCTGGTCGTATCCAAGACTTGGTAAATAGGGGTGTTTTGAAACTTGGAGATATTTCTTTGGTTGTTTTAGACGAAGCAGATAGAATGCTTGATATGGGCTTCCGAGACGATATAGAAAGTATTTTAAGTAATTGTCAAAAAGAGGGTAGACAAACTTTCTGTTTCTCTGCAACAATGTCAAAAGAAATTGAAATAATCGCCCATAAATATATGGTTGATCCTGTTAAAATATCTGTAAAACAAACTGAAACTTCAAAAAACGTAGATCAAGACGTTGTAAAATACCAAGGATTAGAAGATAAACAAGAAAAGTTGCACGATCTTTTAAATAAACCAGATTTTACAAAAACAATAATTTTCTGTAGAACTAAAAGTGGTACAGAAAGACTTGAAAAAGATCTTTATAAAAGAGGTTTCAAGGCAGAATATATTCATGGTGACTTGCGCCAAGGACAAAGAAATAGAGCTATTAAGAATTTCAAAGAAGGTGTAGCAAATATTTTAATCGCTACAGACGTAGCTTCACGTGGACTGGATATTAAAGATGTGACACATGTCATTAATTACGACATTCCAGAAAACTATGAAGACTATACACATCGTATTGGACGTACTGGTCGTGCTGGTAAGAAAGGTTTTGCTTTAACTTTCGTTGAAATGCTATAAACCCAAAACAAAAAACTCTCGAGTTCCCTCAAGAGTTTTTTGTTTTGATTAATAATTACTGCTCCCCCACCCTTATTACTCTCACCCATTGATGAGCAACAGCATCACCT